>ENA-OZMQ01000007-OZMQ01000007.1-human-gut-metagenome-genome-assembly--contig:-NODE-7-length-83854-cov-14.772432_pt1 | contig 83854 bp, 112 predicted proteins | sample MGYA00244189_ERZ653813 | MGnify/ENA primary metagenome ERZ653813 (study PRJEB26926, sample SAMN06164526) | human gut metagenome | biome: ENVO:00009003; feature: ENVO:2100002; material: ENVO:00002003...
GAGATTAGCTGCAGTCTCGTGGGCTCGGAGATGTGTATAAGAGACAGATATATAACAGTAAAGGAGCTAACAGTGATGAAATTAACAGGATTTGAGTCTAATAAAATTAATTCCGATAAGGTAAATCACCCTAGCCACTACAATCTGCCTGACCGTAAAGAGTGCATTGATGAAATGATTGACATTTACGGACTTAAGGATGTGGCTAAATGGTGTGAGATTACTGCATACAAGTACAAATATCGTGCCGGTCATAAAGGTTCTGTGGGTGAGGATATGAACAAGGCAGAGTGGTACATTGATAAGGCTCACGAGCTTAAGTCTAAGCGCAGGTGGAAGATTTTCGACAAGATTGTTTATAAATTCATGCCAATGTTTCTTAAGGGCCTGTATACATGGATAATTTTATTTTGTATGTTTTACGGAATACTCTTTTCTGACCGATGCTCAATGGTAGTCTCAATAGTGTTTTTAGTTCTTGCGTGCATAGCTGAGTCAGTATTGAAAGAAAATGAAGATAATTAGATTTTGAGGTGTAAATCATGTTTGTACTAAAAATTGCAACAACAGTATGGCTGACATTAATTGCGCTTGGAATGACAAGTGCCACATTAAACGAAAAAGAGACAGTTAGCTCGAGACTTTTCGGCGCTGCGGTAATGCTCGGTCAAATACTTGCCATAGCATTCATGTGGCAGTAGATATAGGGCATTCGCCAAGCGGTAAGGCACGGGATTTTGATTCCCGCATTCGTTGGTTCGAATCCAACATGCCCTGTTCGGGGTTTACTTGGTTTCCCCGACATTGGACTTAGTAGTTCCTTTCACCCTCATAGTGGAAAGCTGTTAAGAGCCGTCACAAGGCTCGTGAGGGTTTAATCGTGTATAATCCCACAATGCACGAGCGTGAAAACCAACCTGTCGTAAAGACATCTGTAATAGGCAGAGTAGACATATATACCCCCTTTAATTAATTGTTAAACTAGGGCAACTCAAATTAGTGAGTCTTAGGTGAGGTGCAATCCCTCACATGTCCTTTGCTGTAGGTTTCCTAGTTCTTTTCCTACAGCACATACAAATTTATATCTCCGGAGGGTGTTGCCACTCCTTAGACTTCACCCTCATTATTGGCTTGTAGTTCAAAAGGTGGAACACTTGACTGTTAATCAAGTAGTTGTAGGTTCGAGTCCTATCAAGCCAGTTTGCAGAAATAAAATATAGCGTAAGATATGGTAGCAGCTACAAGGTGTTGCGTGATATACAAGTCGGGTAAACAGCCGGGCAACACTCTACCAATAAACAACAGAAAATCATAACGCATGTCCCTGTCTAAAGGTGCCGACTAACTGTTGCATAGTATCATTTCTGCAATTAAGGGTTCTTCCCTTTAATGAAATTTTTCGTATTTTTTGCTTAAACAGAGCTATTAGCTCAGCTCTGTTTATCGGCATGTAGCTCAGTGGTAGAGCAGTCGGCTATTAGCTGATTTGTCGTGGGTTCGATTCCCAACCTTGCCGATTGTTGATGTGTGGCGAAATGGGTAAACGCTATTGCCGTAAGATAATTCGTTGAAACCGGCAACTTAGATGACGAGAGTCGCGACAATCATGTGTGGTTCAAATCCACACCACATCAATCATACGTCGGTTTAGTGCGAGCTGTTATATCTTGAATAGCGGTTGCGTAACGCTGATGGTCTGCAATATAGCAGTTTCGGAAAAATAAAAGAAAACACACAAAAACAAGTTGCTAGTAGGTACGCGCGACTGAAAGCAATGGGGTGAGACACTTCAAAATTCTGTAATGTGTTTTGATGAGCCTTTTGATGGAGTGTATCTTGCCTTTTCGGATAGTAGTCCAGTTGGAAGAACAACCACTGCAATAGCAGTAATTGAGGGAGTCACAGGTTCGAGTCCTGTCTATCCGATTACAACAAACTAGGTTAGCTACCGAAAAGCACAAGCCTTAGTGCCTGTTTGTTGTTTTGTTAATAAGGCTATTATCAGAAAGGCAGGTAATAAACATGCTATCAGAAAATGAAATCCAAACAAAAGTTAATTTCTTATCATCAGCAAGGTGCAATCACACGTTCCATAAATACATTGACATAACAGGTGACTTGATAGAGGGAACACTTTTATCAAGGATTTTATATTGGTTTGCGCCAAGCAAAGACAATAAGAGCAAAGTTAAGATATACAAGGACGGCGAATATTGGATTGCAAAGCAAAGAAAAGATTGGTGGGAAGAAATACGGATTACTGAAAGACAGTATGATAAAGCGATTAAATCGTTGGTGAAAAAGAAATTTGTAATTACAGCAAAATACAAATTCAACTCAATGCCGACTATACATATAAGACCTAATTATGATGTTATCAACGCAGAAGTTAAAAAATGGGAAGAAAATATCAGACAAGAGGTTATAGCAGAAGATAGAGGACAGGAATTACATAAACAGGCAGACGGGAATGACACAAAATGTAATTCCCAAGGGAATAACACAAAGTGTAATTCGGGAATGCCACAAGGTGTAACTCTTTTAACAGGGATTACTAATAATGATTACCTTAACACTAATTACGAAACATTAAATACTAAAAGTAATTCTCTTAACAGAGAACAGTGTAATTCTTTTTCACCTAAAGATAAAAAAGTGAAAGAGTTTAAGCCGATAAGCGAATACTCTCAAAAAGATTGGGAAGTTGCCGAAGAAAGAATGGTAAACAGAGCTGGTAAGATAGCCTATGATTGGACTAACGATGAAACACTTAAAGAAAATGTAAAGTTATTCTTTGAATACTTCCTAGGCAAGCATAGAGAATACACCGGAGAATATCACTATCCATTAACAGACAAGGTTTTATCAAGAGTGGTAGACAGTTTAACAAAAGAAACTGAAATAGAGCGTGACGGATATACGGACAATTATTACTCAACGATAAGCAACATGAAAGATAATACAGACTACAAGATGTTAGTTGATGAATATTTCAATACAAAGTTTTCAACACAATGCGATTACAGCTTGGCACATTTTTCTTCTGAAAAAGTTTTGACCAACATTATGAACCATGTTTGTAAGAGCAGTTGGTGTGAAAGCAAAGAGTGGTAGGAGGTATTCACTATGAGTTCATATAAAGATTTACAGACTAAAATTTTTGAGAGAGATAATTACACTTGCCAATATTGTGGAAAAAGCAGTAGAGAATACAGGGCATTGGTGATGGCACACATAAGAACGGCTTCATTGTGTGGAGATGATAGAGAAAGCAATTTAATTACATTATGCAGACATTGCTACAGCCATATTTCAAACAATGAGATTAGAGCAAAGTTTGAAACAAAGGAAAATGCGGATTATTTTTGGGGGTTATATCACGAAAAAGTCAAAGGCTATTGCTATTACACCAACTATATCAGAAAAGTATTTACTGAAAATAGTGTAATTATGACAAGACCGCAAATAGATAGATATGTCAATGTATACATCAAAAATGACAGCGACTTTGATAATTTTAAAACAGAGCTAAAAGAAATCGGCTGTGAAAATATGAAGTATAAAATGCACAGAGAGATGGCAAAACACAAACATCAAATTGAAAAGCAAAAAATGGAGGTATAAATATGGCAAAAGGAGTTAAAACACGAAATATCGACTCATTCCGAGAGGGATTAATGGAATACGCATATGGCAGATGCTCACAGGCACAAGCAGCAAAGATTGCCGGAATGAGCGTACCGACATTTAGGAAGTACGCAAATATGCATTTTTTAGGTATTCCATTTCCTGACACACTGTTTAAGGCAAAGGAAGAATAACCAATGATTGCAAATTGTGTGAACTGTGGCGCACCGATTGACAGAAAACTTAATAAATGCCCTTATTGTGGTACACCTTATGACTACAGTGACTTTAATGCAAGTTTTGAAAACGAAAATGCACTTGGAACTATCTCTATTGTCGGAAAAGAATATCAAGTGTATCTAGGAGGTTGTGAGGTAAGTACGATTGATATGGGGTGCTACACAGATATGAACGGAACACTTCATAACGGAAAAACTGTTAAAAAACGAAAATTTACTTTGATTGAGGTATGATATGAAAGATTGCTCAATTTGCAAATATAGTGATGAAGATTTTGCTTTTGATGCGGAAACAGGAGAAGAATATCCGGTTTATGATTGCCAAAAAGGGAATGATACATCACTTGACTGTGAGTGCAAGGATTTTAAGAAATACAAGCCAAGAAAATATAGAGAAAAAGATACAGAGTGCGATAAATGCGAGTACAGAGAAAAATGTGCAAAATATAGTTCCGAGATAGACTGTACAACCAACATGGATATAAAAACACATATTATTTATCCACAAGACAAATGTATTAAAAGGCAGAAGAGCTAGGCATTGAGATATTGAAAACTATTTCAAAGAATATGGGATTGAGGTGTAATATGTGTGAATTTTGTTGCAAAATAGGAAAATTGGAAAAAATCAAGCAAGGAGCTTTTAGAGGCGGATATTATCCCGAAAAAAAATGAAACACAAATTGTTGAATTTAAAAATGCATTTCATTTATTTTTCGGATGTAGCGACCCTTTTATGTCTGGAATTGGAATCGAAGATATAAAATTTTGCCCTATCTGCGGAAGAAAGTTGGTGGAAGAATGATATTGTGCAAAATAGCATTGTTTATTTACTATCTCTTATCGTTATGGTTCATAAAGAAATCCAAAAATATTAGAGAAGTCGCAGAAGTGGGTTTTTTAAGTATTATATTTCTCTTGACAATGATTGTAGCGAACATTTAAGCATATAGAATAGGTGGTGGAAAAATGAATGAAACAATTTTATATATTTCAAAATCAGAACAGGATATACGAAGCTTTCTGAAATATCTTCAATCAAAACTAGAAGCAGAGCAAAAGGAATGTACCATGGATGAAGAACACGATATTTTAAAAGTGCCAAAATATTATGATATTGTCGGAAAGAGTATTCATGGGAACATGCTTGGTGTGGGCTACGGATATTGCAAATATTATTGTTTTTCAGAAGCATATAACAAAGATAAATACAGCAATGCAGAAAATGAAAGGCTTAAAGAAATTCTTATGCACACACGAAAGGGTGCAGAGAGAATATCGGGGCTTGATATTTTATGTATGCTAGGGTTGGTTTAATAGGCGGTGAAAGAATGAAACATCAAAAAGAATGGCGCACTTGCGACAGGTGCGGTGCAGAGATTAAAAAAGGAATACCGTGTGGAAATTCGGTTACAAAGAACGGCATTTTTAATACCACATACGACTTGTGCTATAAATGCATGGAAGAATTTGAAAGATTTATGGAAAATGAAAAATAATAAATTGTAAAGGAGAAAATAAATTATGAATTTTGGACAGGCAATTGAAGCATTAAAAAACAGCAAAAAGTAGCAAGAAAAGGTTGGAATGGCAAGGGAATGTTTGTGTATTACGTTCCGGCTGGCAATTTTAAGTCTTATACAGAAATTGGAAAATCTATTGCAGATAAAGACGATTTAGTACATTACAATCCGTATTTTGCTATCAAAAATGTTAATGACACTGTTTCTACATGGGTTCCGTCAGTTAATGATTGTTTAGCAGAAGATTGGTATGTAGTTGAGTAGCATATGGGAGCGTGTTTGAGCTATGAGCATGGCAGAAGTAATTAAATCAATAGAGCGTGAAGCACTTAGAGAAGCGCAATCACACGAAATAGGCGGTAGAAATGGCGAGCCTATAGAAACATCCGAATTTCATGATATGACTATTGGCATTGATATTTCAGTTGATGCAGTCAATGAGTATGCAAAATCAATTCTAGGCAGATACCCGGAAAATAATTATGAATTTTCAAGAGCATTAGCAATGAAAATCCTAGAGGAAACAAAATCATTAGCGAATAGTGCGGAAAAGGAGCAAGATTATGAAAATATCAATACAAGAAATAGTACAAAAAGTGGCTAATGAAGTATTAGATAATGTCACAATTAACAATATTCCGTTTCGTGAATGGATTGATAATGTAAATAATGCTTATGAAAATAAAAAATGTAATCTGATTTCTTGCCGATACAATGCAGATGGCAAGTGTACAAACGAAGAAAAGAGAAAAGAATGTGTCGAAGCTTCAAGAAAGGTATTGTACATAAATGAAGAAAACAAGAAATAAAATAATCATTAAAACAAGAGCTGGCGGTTACACAAAGATTTATGCCAATGGAAAATGGCAGAAGAAAGTATGTGTCATTGATTATCATGCAGAATGCAGTAACAAAGATGGTATAAAGGCTACTTGCGAATTTGATAGATTGAAAACTGATAAAAATAGTTCGGTTATCTACGATGAAGCTAAAAAAGATTTTGCAAAAGAACATATAGTTGCAAGGATTTGAGGAGCAAAGTTATGAAAATAACAGAAATGAATAACTGCATTGAAGAAATGCGTAAATGTTACAAGTTTGAGGATGATAAAACGGAAATAAGACTTGGCAGTATGCCAAGCGGTGGCCGTGACAGATGTGTAACTGTCAGCACAATGAATGAAAATGGAACACAGATTGAAATGACAAGAATAGCGGATAGATTAGAAGAAGCGGACTATTGTTTGCGATGAAAGGAAATCAAATGAACGAAATAAAATCAGGAATGGAAATTGCCTATCAAGGAGTAAAAGAAGAAATGGAAACAATAGTTGCAGAACTTGCAAGAAAAGGAATTGAAAAGCCAAAAGGCTTTAGTGCATTGGAACAGTTTATAAAAGACAGACTTTTAGAGTGCGAATAAAAACAATAGTTGCTGATTATCAGCAGAAAGGAATTTTTATGAAAAAGAAAATTTTGGCAGTTGCGTTAGGATTAACATTGTGTTTAGGAATGACCGGATGTGCGTCATGGGACAGAGCAGTAACAGATATGAAAAGTGATGTAAATGGCGGTATGCAAAGAACAATTACTGTATACACGGCAGACGGCAAGGAACTTGCAACATATGAGGGAAAGATTGATATTGATACAAACGATGGCGGATATGTTAAGTTTGACCTTAATGGTAAGAGATATATCTATTATAACTGTTTTGTGGAAAGCATTGCAGATATTGATTAAGTGATATTACCGACTACGGACTAATTGTAGTCGCTGACCTTGGAAAGATAAAGGTTGATAAAACATAGAAAAGGAGACGGAGAGCATGAAAAAGTTATTTGTAAGTGTGCCGATGAAAGGCAAAACAGAGGAAGAAATCAAAGCTAGTATTCAGAAGATGAAAAAGATTGCTGAAATATACGAGGGTGAGGAATTAGAACTTATCGACAGCTATATTGAGGATAATCCACCTAAAGACAGCAAAGAAGCTGTATGGTATTTAGGTGAGAGTCTTAAGAAGTTGGCACAGGCTGATGTATTTATTGGAATAAACGATGCTTGGGGTTGGAATGGATGTTACATTGAAAATGATGTTGCTTCAAGATATGGAATTAAAAGCTATCATATTCCTGTACAGTATGTAATTAATGACTATAATTCACTTTGTAATAAATCACACATGTCTGTTTGCAATGAAGCAATGCCAACATTCTAATAAAAATTTTACCGGCTAACAAATGGAGTTGGTTACTACTCTAAATAGCGGAAAGGACGAATGACCATGATAAAAACTGTTATAGCGATTGCAATTGTAATTATATTTGCCGTATGCGAAATCATAAATTTTATAAACTACAAGTTTTATTCAGAACTTATCGACACAAAGTACAACAGAAACACAAAGCACAAAAAGTCTGGACACTTAACCCTTAAAGAAGTTAAGGAAAGATACTATCCACAATACAGATATGCGGTAGTAAATGTTGAATTTAGCAATTATCCATCATGGATTTGTAAAAATATTGAAGAGGCAAGAGAAAGAGTAAAAGACAGTTGCCAAAGATTGCATATTGTAGACCTTGGAGATGTGATATAGTTACACAATGATTTGTAGCGAACATAGCGTTGAAGAGACAATGATTAAAACAACAGAGTAATATATTACCGCCGTATAAGTGACTTACGGCGCTACCCTAAAACAGTTATAGGCAGAGGTCTATAAGCACCTTTGCTTTTTAAAAGTGGAGGTGCTTTTCTTATGGCTAGTCAGAGCCTTATTTCCACAGTTGATAGTTACGAAAATTACATAGAGAGAAACGGAAAAGACGAGCAAGTAATTAATGCCTATGTAGATGCTTGCAGTGTAGCCATAAATGGCGAGAAAGACATTGAGTATGGACTACAACTCACTAAGAGGGCAAAAGAGCTTATAGAGGGCTTCTGCACGGCTAAAACAGGTGGTACGATTTGGGATTTGGATTATTACCATTTCAAGCATGAGACCACACCATACGACTTAGTTAATCACTATTTTGATTTATTTTTGATGGAAGCTCACTATAAGTTTGAGAGCTTTATGATTTACATGGAAAAAAATCGTCCACCATGGGAAAGATTTTATTTGCCGAGAAGAAATCCGTTAAGCAAAGTCGCACAACTCATTCAAGATTTGTACGATGACAAACTTGATGAGGGTATGGTGTTCTGCCCTGGACGTATAGGAAAGACTCAAATTGTTAAAATGGGTAATTTGTGGTTTGGTTCAAACAGACCTGAGAGGTCAAATCTATATTCGGCATATTCCGATAAAATAACCGGAGGATTTTACGATGGAACATTAGAAATGGTAAATGACCCAACGTACACCTACAAAGATATTTACCCTAAAATTGTAGAGAAAAAAGCTATCACAGACGGAAAAGACCTTACGATAGACTTCTTGCGTAAAAAAACATACCCAACATTTACCATGCGTTCTATATACGGAACACTGAACGGAGCGTGTGACTGTGACGGCTTAGGAGTATATGACGATTTATTTAGTGGTATTGATGAAGCGTTAAGCGAGGATAGACAGGCTACAGTTTGGGGAAAATTTGATAATAACTTTATGCCGAGAATTAAGCCCGGCAAAGCAAAGCTGCTAGGAATAGGCACAAGATGGGCACCGAAAGATGTTCAAGGACGCAGATTAGAATTGCTTGCAAACAATCCTGAATATAAAAACATACGTCATAGAGAGGTTATAATTCCGGCACTCAATGAAAACAATGAGAGCAATTTTGATTATCCCTACAAATTGGGATATTCCACATTAGATTATAAGCGCAGAATGGCTTCATTTGAAGATAATGACGATATGGCTTCATGGTTCGCCCAATATCAGCAAGAGCCGATAGAAAGAAAAGGTCAGATGTTCAATATTGATAACATGAACTTTTTTGACCCGGCAGAAATTGAGGGAATAAGACCTGATAGGATTTTTTCGGCAAACGACCCGGCATATGGTGGTGGAGACTTTGTGTCAATGCCGATTTGCTATGAGATTGAAAAGGAATACTATATCGTGGATGTTGTGTATAACGATGGCGATAAGGATATAACAATTCCCGAAGTAACAAGCAGAATGGAAAGCCACTTAGATAAATTCCCAAATAAAACAGCAGAGGTACATTTTGAGGAAACAAAAACAACAGCTGCCTATCGTTTGGACTGCGAGAAAGTATGGAAGAAAGATTGCTACCCGATATTGACGAGCCATGACCCAGCAGATAACAAAACTGCAAAAATGGACAGAATTAAAAATCATGCGCCGGACATAAGAAAACTGCATTTCATAAAACTTGAAAGGCAAACTAAGGAATACAAGAAATATTTTCAAAACGTTCTTTCTTGCACATATGAGGGCAAAATGAAACATGATGATGGTGTGGATTCTACAGCGCAGTTGTGCGATATGATTTTTAGGGAAAAGCGGATAGCAAAGGTTGAAGCAGTACACAATCCGTTCAGAGGAGGGCTTTATTAATGACAAAGGAAGTTTTATCACAGTATTCAGACTTACAAGAGGAAATCAAAGAGGTTAGAAAGAAAATTGCTAAATTGCAAGATGACCTTGAAAAGATAGAAAATGGAGAAAGTGTGATTGACACTGTGTCAGGGGGCATGGGTGGCACACAGCACTTCAAAATCGAGGGTGTACCATACCCCGAATACGGACGCAAGCGCACATTACTGTACTCAAGAATGACCACATTACAGCTTTTACAAGACGATTTGCTTGAAAAGACAAACGATGTAGAGGAATTTATAGCAAGCCTTGATGATAGCAGAATGAGAAGAATAATTAATTTTAGATTCTTGGAAAATAAATCATGGTTACAGACGGCATATGCGCTTGGCGGTAAATCCACGGCAGATAGCGTAAGAATGGAGTTTGAAAGATTTTTTAAGAAAATGTAAGTTTGTTCGTTCGGTTCGTTTAGAATGTGATAATGTGTAAGATGAAAAAAATGTAATTCGTTCATTGCGTAAAATCTCTTTTAGAAATGGCACTCACAGATTGTGGGTGCCATTTTTAGTGAATCGAGGGTGACATGAATAATCAGAATATTGTACCAATAGGAAAACGAAGTGTAATGTGCCCTCGTTGCGGTAAATTGCTAACGTGGGTAAATAAAAACGATAAGAAACACCACAAAGTAATGTGTACACACTGCCGTAAATGGATATGGTTTTGGGCGGGCACACAAGAATTTCAGATAAAAGAGGTTCCACAGAGAACTTCTGCAAGTGGCATGAGGTTTTATTGATGTATAGATATGTTCATAAAAACGTAAGACCTTTTTCGGCTGTCTGTCAGAATAATTACGGCAGGCAGGTCATTTTCACACGTAAAAGGCAAATCACAAAAAATAACATAATCGAAGAACTGAATAAAGCACTTGTGATTCACGAACAAAACGCTATTGAGATTGAGTATCTTGACAGATACTATCGTGGTGACCAACCAATTTTGTATCGACAGAAAGTGAACCGCCCGGAAATCAATAACAAAATTGCTGTAAATCTTGCGTATGAGCTTGTTGAGCGTAAAACCGCAGAAATGTGTGCCGAGCCAATCCAATACGTGTTGCGTGGCACCGATAACCATAAGTCGGAAGAAATCACACAGCTTAACATTACAATGGATTCGGAAAGCAAACAGGAGTGCGACATAGACATACACCGTTGGAGAAGCATATGCGGTACCGGTTACAGATTCATCGGCAATGATGATGGACAAGGACAATTGCTTGATGAAAGCGATTTTTATTTATCTTCCGAAAATCCAATGTATACGTTTGTAGCATACTACTCAAACGGACGTCCGGCATTCTCTTGTCAAATCGGAGAGGACGAGGACGGAGCAGATATTTATTATGTGTTCACCGACAATGAGTGGTTTGATATTCGCAACGATAAGATTTATGCAAGCGGAATAAACGGCAACAGAGCCATTCCGGTGATTGAATATCCAAACAATGCAAGACGATTATCTGACATTGAAATGACTATTGCTATCACAGATGCTATTAACGTGCTTACATCGGACAGAATTAATGGTGTCGAGCAATTTGTTTCCGCATGGGTGAAATTTGTTAATTGCGAGATTGACATAGATACATTCAGAAAAATGCGGCAAGAGGGAGCATTGGTAGTTAAATCTAACAATGGTTCAGACAACAAGGCTGATGTTGACGTAATGACGAGCGAGCTTAATCAGACAGAGGGGCAAGTGGTTTTCACTGACCTTTTTGAAAGATTTTTAAGCATTCAAGGCCTTGCAAATCGTCAGGGCAACACAGGCGGTGACACCGGTTCTGCTGTAGAACTGAGAAACGGACATTACGACGCCGGACTTAGAACGGCTATTAACGAGCCTATCCTCAAAAAGTCGGAGAGAATGGCACTTAGGCTTATTCTTAACAGGCTGAGAATTAATAAGGGCTTTACGCTTATGCCTAGTGATGTTGAGATACACATTAATCACAACAAGCTTGACAACATGCTTGTTAAGGCAGAGGTGCTTGAAATATTACTTAGGTGCGGTATCAATTACAAGAGAGCCGTCAAGACGATTGACATGTTTAGTGACCCTGAACAAGTCACTCTTGAAAGTGCTAAGCGCATGGAAATGTTATTCCCGGAGGAACAGCCGACAACAGCTACACCTAACAATAATAATGATGATAAGAACAATGGAAAGACAGCCGATGAATAATTGGCTGTCAATTTATTTTGGAGCTTGATATGGCAGATGAAATCCACGCACTTAACAAAAACGAAATACAAGACATAGATTATGACACATATTTTGGTGAGATGGATTTATCTGACGAGGAAAAGGAAGATAGAAAAAAACTTGCTGAAAAGTTTGAAAAAATCTTTGTTATGCTATTTGCCTTGTTATCCGGCAAGGAAGAAACAGAGATAACAACTATCACCAAAGAATTTATCATCAGATATGAGAGCGTTGCCACGCAGTATTGTAAGGCAAAGAAAACACCCTCATATATTACAGACTATGCTCGGTACATTGTGAATGAGGTAGTTGAGGCTACCACACAAAATACTGAAGTAGAGTATTTTACTTCACAGAAGCGAGCAAAAAATGTAGCTGCGAATGAAGCTAATGCGGTCGGCAATTACAGATTGCAAACTGATATGGTAAAACAGGGCTACAAAACAAAAGAGTGGCGCTCAAAAGAAGATTCACATGTCAGACCTACACATGCGAATGTTGACAGAAAGAGGATTGATATTTTTGAGCCGTTTGAAGTCGGGAACTCGCTGATGATGTTTCCGAAGGACCATTCTTTAGGGGCACAGGTAAAAGAAATCGCAGGGTGTAGATGTAGTCTTAAATATTACAAATAATGAGCAACTTGTAAGGAAAACTTATAGGTTGCTTTTTATTATACAAAATTTGCAGTTGTGCGTTAAACAACAGAAAAACTCGGCGGGAGCGACCCGCGATAACAAAAGCGTGAGTTACGGAGGTAATTGAAATGACAAGAAATGATGTTTTGAAGCTTTTCCCGGACGCAACGGATGAGCAGATAACAAATCTGCTTAACAAGAGCGGTGAGGAAATGGCAAGAGAGAAAGAGAAAGCCAATCAGTACAAGGCTAAAGCAGACAAAGCTGACGAGCTACAGACACAGCTTGACGAGCTACAGGCTGGCAACATGACGGAGCTTGAAAAGGCGAATAAAGCCTTAGATACAGCCAATCAGCGGATTGCCAAGCTACAGAAAGATAATGCTGTCAGAGATTTACGAGAGAGTGCAATGTCTGATTTTGGAATTACAGCCGAACAGGCAAAGACAGTAGTAAAAGAGGATGGCTCTTTTGACACGACATCACTTGGCAAGATTATTTCCGACATGAAAGCCAATGCGATAGCAGAGTATGAGAAAAACGCTCTCAACAATACTCCGAATCCAAGCAATGGCGGTAACAATAATGAACCCGACTCAAAGCCAGCAGATGTAGCAAATGCAGAACAAATCTCATTCGGTACAGTTGCAAGTGCTGAAAGTCAAAACAGCTATGTAATTTAAAACAGGAGGTAGAACGATGGGAAAGCCAATCGTAAGAGACTTTACACAGAGTAAAGGAATTTTAAAATTTTTCCCTTATGAGGGTGCAGCGTGCCTTGTACCGCAGACTATGGTAACAAGCGCAGATGGAAACGGAATGAAGATTGTACCGGCCGGTACGCCATTCCCAAGCAATGACGCAGAGTGCAAGGGCTATCTGTTACACGATGTAGATGTAACAATGGGTGACGCACCTGGAACATATGTATATCAGGGAACTATTGATTGGGAGAAAGTTAAGTCACTTTCAATCGCAGATGAAGCTAGAACTGCAACACCTAGAGTTACTTTCTATGGCGCACCAAAGATTGTAGCAAGTCAGGTTTAAAGGAGGTAGAAGAACATGGCATTACCATTAGCAGAAGCATTTACAGCGAGAAGCCTCGGTGTAATGTGGAACAATTATCAGAAGACATTAGGAACTGCCCCTTATCTTGGCAGACAAAAATTCGGAACACGTAAACAGGATTCGCTCGACCTTAGATTTATCAAGGGCAAGAACGGACTGCCGGTATCACTCAAAGCTTCAAACTTTGATGCACAGGCAGAGTTAAGAGATGTTGGAGGCTTCTCTGACATTCAGAACTCAATGCCATTTTATCGTGAGTCTTATATGGTCACAGAGAAAGAAGAGCAGGAATACGACAACTACAGAAGCGCAGAGAATGCCAACCTCGCAAATCAGGTATTGAGAGAAATTAGCAAAAAGCCAATGAACCTTATCGAGGGCGCATTAGTTGTGCCGGAGAGACAGATTTGGCAGTTACTTGCACCTACAGATGGTGTACCGAGAGTAAAAGTAACTATTGGCGACAAACCTTTTTACATTGACTATCTTGCAGATAATGAGAAATCAGAGCATACGGCAAAGCATTACAAGACTTTTACAGGCACAAGCGCATGGGACAAGTCGGCTACAGCCACACCACTTGACGACCTTATTAAGACCAAGAGAGATTTCTCAAAGGCTACAGGCTACTCACTTACACGTTTCACCATGAATACAGAGACTTGGGAAATGGTTCTCGGAGCAGAGGATACAAAGAAACAGGTACTCGGTATCACTGCTTACAATGGCGGTATCAGATTACAGCAAGGACAGGTTACTGAATACCTTAGAGGATATGGTATCGAGATTGAAGTATACGATAAGCTCTATGTTGATGAGTCAGGACAGACACAGTACTTTGTACCAACAGGCATTGTATCTGCGCAGTCTGCCGGAGTATTCCTTGGCGATTACACATTCGGTAAGACTCCAGAGGAAAGAAGCGGAAGTATCACAGACGGAAACCTCTCACTTGTTGAGACCGGTGTATCTGTATACACATACGCTACAAATCACCCTATCAATACTCACTGTATCGTATCTATGATTGGATTACCTACATTTGAGGGTATGGATAGCGTTATGGTTCTCAAAGTTAAGGAGGATTAAGGCTTATGATAGCAACGCACTCTATAAAGCATGATGGAGTGTGGTATAAAGTCGGAGACGAGGTACCGGAAAGCAATAGCAATTCGGTGCCTTCTGATTTTATGAACCCACCTGAAATACCATACACAAAGACGGAAATTAACAGAATGTCAACAGCCGACCTAAAGAAGCTTGCGAGCGAAAATGGTATTGAAAATGCCACAGAAATAAATGGCAGCGACTTGAAGAAAATGTTAATTGAAAAGTTTGGATTATAAGGAGCTTGGCATGGAATACACCACATTAGAGCAAGTCAAAATCAGACTTAAACAATATCATATCGAAACTGTCACAAACGACGATTATACAACATCTGATGTGGTTGTATTCGATAAAAAGGAAGATAACCCACTCATTGAACAGCTCATTAAGCAAGCCACAGAAGATGTAAAAGCAAAAAGGTGTTATCCGGACACTTTCACTGATGATGATATAACTGCCGATTTAAAGCAGTTTGAGAATGTCGTTATCAATCTTGCTGTCTACGACCATTCACAAGCCGGTGAGAACTACATGAGCGCTTTAAGTGAGGGTGGAGTGAGCCGTACATGGAAAGACAGAGATAAGCTGTTTGTCGGAGTATTTCCTTTTGTCAAAGTACTATAAGCAAAAGAAGATTGTGCGTTACCATTTTACTAATGTCGGTAAAGTGGTAGCAGGCGGTACACATTAAGAGGTGGTGGGCGGTGTGCCAATTACTAAAGACGAAAGGCTGTAAGATGAATAATTTAATCTATCAGACATACATTATTGCCTTGCCAATTGTCCTGACAGCGCTTTTGGGTTATATTGTTTGGCTTTTACAAGAGCAGAAAAAACAAAAAGCAATAGACACAAAAGAAAGAAACGAGCGTATTGAAGAGGAAAAGAAGCTACGACAAGCAAACGGAAAAGGTACAATGTTACTTTTACGAGTACAGCTTATCGAATACCATGACAAGTACATGAAGCTTGGCGAAATTCCCTCATATGCGTATCAGAATTTTTGCGAGATGTATGACGCATACCACGCACTCGGTGGCAATGGCATGGTAACGAAAATGAAAAATGAGATTGAGGAAATCCATTTAGGCAAAGGAGGTAAAAGCTGATGGACTTTACACAAGTACCTACAGTAGTTGCTATTATGGTAATTACTTATTTAATCGGATATGCTTCAAAGCAGATACCACAGGTTAAAGATAATATTATTCCTATTATCGTAGGTGTAGCCGGTGGAATACTCGGTATTGTTGGAATGTTTGTAATTCCCGGTTATCCGGCAGACAACATTCTTGATGCAATAGCAGTTGGCATTGTGTCAGGCATGGCAAGTACCGGTGTTAATCAGATTTACAAACAGATAAAGAAAAATGCTTGACATTAATAAACAGGCCATGAAATACGCGCTTCAAGGGCAAACTGTCACAGTCTATGAAAAAGACGAGGACGGAAATCTAAAGTTTTACGAAACAGAGGACGGAGAGAAGATATATTACACACATGAGGAAACAGGCTTTTCGGAGCCTGTTGATTTTCGGGCGAATATATCGTTTGACGGAGGCGAAGCGCAGAACAAAGAATATGGCTTTAATGCGGCTGATTTTGACGCTGTTTTACTGACAGACAGAGGAGACTACCCTTTTAAAAAAGGTGACGTTATTTGGCTTGATAGCGAGCCTACAAAGAATGCCAACGGATTAGTTGATTCAACTTCCGCAGACTTTACGATAGTGGGAGTGAAGCCCTCTCTCTATTCAGTTAAATACATGCTCAAAGCAGTTGTAAAAGAGGTGTAATTGTGAAACTTGACATTTCTCTGACAGAAAAATCTATACAAGATGCGATAGACAAGCTTGAAAAATACAAAGACCGCTTACAGGACAAGTGCATAGCATTTGTTGGAGAGCTTGCTAGTAATGGCATAGCTGTAGCACGAGTAAATACAGGCAATTTCGGACACTATATCACGTTTAGTTACGAAATTAAAGATACAACGGACGGCTGTACGGCTATTGTGCTTGCCACGGAAACAGGGCAGATACAAAGCACATGGCAGACGGCTGACGGACTCAAAACAGTTGATGTATCGCCTTTGCTTATGGCTGAATACGGCTCAGGTTGGAAAGCTAAACCACATTTCAATGACACAAGAGGCGGTCAAGGAACTTTCCCAGGGCAAACACACGCATTCGATAGTGAGGGTTGGTATTGGAGAGACGAAAGTGGAGAATTACATCATTCATACGGCATTACACCTACAATGCCGATGTATCACGCGTTTGTAGAAATGGAAAATGACATTATGAGAACGGCACGGAAAATTTTTTAGCGAGGTGATAAAGTGGCGAGTCAAAATCAATGGGTTTATGACCTTGAAAATCTCACATATGCGATTATTAAAACCCGATGTGAGAAAAAATTGAAAACTAAATATCCCAAGCTAAAATTCACACAAGAGGAACAGTCGGACAGTGCAACGGCTAGTTTCCCAACAGTGCTAGTTCAAGCACTCGAACCTATTGAACAGAATGAGGATTTAGAGTGCGAAAGAATAAATACAGTGTTATTTACGGCACAAGTAATTGTTACAACGAATAAAAGCCGTTCAGAGGCCTTGAATGTGGCGCAGACAGTGGCTAATGAATACAAAGCTATGTCATTCAAGCTGACAACGATTCCATTCGCTAGGAAAAACGGCAAATTATGGACAGCAACATTACGTGCTAGGCGGTCATTCGACTGGAATGATAGATTATAAGAGCCTTTTTGGCTCTTATTTTTTTATGAAAAATTAGGAGGTAATAAAAATGGCAACAGGTTTAAAAAGTAGAATTGCTTACAAGACACCAACCGCATCCGCCACAAGTGGCGATTACTGGGCTGGAACTTACAAGCTCTTACTTAGAGCAAAAACAATTCCCTCACCATTCGGCTCACAGAACATGGTAGATACTTCAACTCTTGAGGATTTAGTAGAGACACAGGAAATGGGCAGACGTTCAGCCGGTTCTATGGAAGTTGAGGGAGCTTTTGAGAAGAAGTACAAAGACGAGATGGTAACCAATGAGGGTAAGAAACTTGACTTTATCATTCTCTATGGTACAGACGGAAAAGGTTCAGAAGGTATCTGTGCTTTTATCGGTCAGGAGTCATTCGCCCCAGGTGAGGCTTCTGATGACCACTTAACAGGAACTGCGACTGTATCAGTTCAGACAGTGCCTAAGTGGATTGAGGATAACTACGATGTTGCGGTAACGGAGGATGACCAAGGTTATCCAACAGCAATCACACTCACAAAAAAATCATGAGCCAATCGAAAAAAGCCGTAGCGGTTGGCTATGATGATGGCACGGCTGACAGCGAACTTGAAGATACAATATAGCAAGGTAATTGAGGCAGTGTTAAAACTGCCTCTTTCCCTATATAAATTAGGGAGAAAGGGAAAGATAAAATGAAAATTAAATTAAATGGAAAAGAGTACACAGTTAAATTCGGATATGCACCGGTAGTTAAAAATAAAATTATCCCAAGGCTCGTAGGAATGGAACAGCAGGGCGAGGGACTTGAAGTCATTGACAACATGCTTGAATTTTTACCGGAGTTTTTGCTTGTAGGCTTGCAAAAATTCCATGCTGACGAATTTGGCTTTGATTTTAATGATAAAGAAGCAAAAGAGAAACAGCTCGTAAAGGTATACGATTTACTTGACGATTATCTTGACCCGGAGAATGAAGAGGGCGGAGATTTACAATCACTCTATAATGACTTGTCTGCGGAAATGGAGAAAAACAGTTTTTTATCCAAGATGTTGGCGAAAGAGGTACAGACAGCCAAGAAGAAACCAATCAAGAAGTAAAAGAGCTTACATGGGAAGTATATTGCAACGAAATCCGCCCATATTGGCTCTTGGTAACTAAAGGCTATGGATTTAGCGTTGAGGACATAGATATGTCTTGTCCGGCTGATTTAGAGCCTTATTCAAAGGCTTATATGCTTGAACAAAAAGAAGCCGACAACAATATGTGGGCTTGGTGGGGCACATACGGATTGAGTGCAACTCTTACAGCAATTGACAGAGCTTTGAATGGCAACAAAGCAAGAGCAAAATACATTGAAAAATCGTTAAATGAGCAATACTCAAAAGATAACGAGCCTAAATACAAGGAGTCTAATGAGGAAATTGCCGTTTATGAAATGAAGCAACGAATTAACGCATTAAGGCAGTCGGGACTACCTGAAAGTCCTGATTAATGAGGTGAAAATATGGCATATAAAGGAATTGACGTATCGTCATATCAAGGAAATATTGATTGGAGCAAGGTTAAGTGGACCGGGGTGCAATTTGCAGTCCTTAAAATAATCCGTAAAGACCTTAATCCGGATAAAACCTTTGAAGCGAATTGGAAAGGCTGTACTGATGTAGGAATGCCGATACAAGGTGTTTATAACTACTCATACGCTACAACAGTAGACAAGGCAAGGATAGACGCAAACAAGGTCATTCAGACGCTTAACGGAAGAAAAACTTTTGTTTGGTTAGATGTTGAAGATAAATGTCAGCAAGGACTCGGACAGACACTTATTGATATTATCAACACATATCAAAGTGTTATCAAGAGTGCCGGTCTTAACTTCGGTGTATACACAGGGCTTAGCTTTTACAATCAGTACATTGCACCATACGCAAATCAGATTAATTGTCCGTTTTGGATTGCACGCTATCCGTCAACTAAGGGAATGTCTATTGGTGATGAGCCTAATAGCGCAAAGAAGCCTGTTATTCAACATCCTCTGTATGGCTGGCAGTATTCGAGTGCATTTACTTGTAGCGGTCTGAATAACAGCACTGACGCTAACTTACTCTATGTTGAGCTTGGCAAGGGTGATGGAATAGAGAATAATCCGGCACCAACAGCAACTCCGACACCAATAGCAACTCCGGTAAAGGATAACGCTTGGAAAGGCAATAAGGAATATTACCTCGACAATGATGATGTAAGAAAATGGCAACATGCCATGAACATCGGATTTGACACAGACGAGCTTAAGGAAGATGGCAAGTTTGGAGCCAATTCACAGAGATTTGCCAAAAATCACAATCTGTGGAGCGGTCAGAAGCATAACTGCCCGACAGCCATTAAGTGGCTGAGAAAAACTCTGCATGACAAGTACCATTTTTACAAACTTGATACTGATTACAAAGAGTGGAGTGACTACCTCGCTAAATGTGTCATGGTGTTTCAAAAGAATAGAGGTCTTAAGCAAGATGGATATGTTGGATTGATTACAACATACTATCTGCTCAAAGACTAAATGTATGAGAGCTACTTTAGGGTAGCTCTCTTTTTTATTACATACAGGGAGGTGAGAAAATGGCAGAGAGCATTGAGCTTCAAATCAAGTCGGACGCACAGCAAGCGACTAAAGCCATAGGCAATTTACAAAGTAAGTTGCAAGGACTTGGAAGTACTCTCAATTCCCTCAATGGTGCAAGCATAAGCAATTTTGCGAGTGGAATGTCACAACTTGCAACATCACTTAGAAGCGTGAGCGGTATTGACACGCGTACCTTTAGCAAGATTGCGACTAACATGGAGAAACTCGACAACCTTGATACTGCAAGGCTTGTCAGCTCGGCAAGTGCCTTAAAGAGCATGGCAACAGAATTGTCGGGTTTTGCGAGTATCTCAAAGCAATCAGCAGAGATTACACAGCTAACAGCTTCAATCTCAAAGCTTGGCTCAAAATCAGCCGGATATGCTGCAGACAATATCAGAAACCTTGGCAGCACCTTGAAAGAGGTAATGACAACATTATCTAACTCACCGAGAGTCAGCAATAACATTATTCAAATGACTAATGCACTTGCTAATCTGTCGCAACAGGGTGCAAAAGTTGGTTCGGCTAGTAGGTCACTCGTAACAGGCTTTTCAAACACAACTAAGTCAATTAAGAGTACAAGAAGCGGATTTAGGGGTTTAGCTTCAACTATCGGTAAGTTTTACGCAACTTATTGGTTGGTTATGCGAGCTGTAGGAAAAATAGGCGGTGCAGTTGATTTAGCGAGCCAATTAACAGAGGTTCAAAACGTAGTAGATACCACGTTTGGCGATATGGCAAGCAAAGTTGATGATTTCGCAAAAACATCAATTCAAGACTTTGGAATGTCGGAGCTGACAGTTAAGCAAATATCAAGCCGTTTCCAAGCACTAGGTACTTCCATAGGCATTTCGTCAGAGCAAGTGGCAAATGGTACGGCAGTGGCAAATAAAGCTCTTATGAGCCAAAATAACACGCTATACAAGACTACGGACAGTATGGCTGATATGTCACTTAATCTTACAAGATTAGCTGGCGATATGGCTTCATTCTACGATGTAGACCAAGCTGATGTAGCAAAGAGCTTACAATCCATTTTTTCGGGAACAATTGCACCATTAAGGCGGTATGGACTTGATTTAACACAAGCCACACTTTCAGAGTGGGCTATGAAAAACGGGCTTGACGCAAATATTAAATCCATGACGCAAGCTGAAAAGGTATTGCTAAGATATAATTATGTCATGGCTAACACGCAAGCTGCGCAAGGTGATTTTGCTAAAACTGCCAACACTTGGGCTAACAGTGTAAGAGTCCTTAAACAAGAGTTCCAAGCATGGGGCAGTATCATAGGTAGCGTAATAATCAATGCTTTAAAGCCGTTTGTTCAAGCCTTAAGTAAAGTAATGCTCAAGGTTATTAGCTTCACAAGAACTGTGGCCGATGCACTCGGAGCAATCTTCGGATGGACTATCGAGATAAGTGGTGGCGGTGCTACTGTTGACGGCATGGAGGACATAGCTGACGGAGTGGGCGATATTGGCGATAACGCTGATAGTTCCAACAAGAAAGCACAAAAGCTGAAAAAGACACTGCTTAGCATAGACGAGATACACGCACTTGACGATAACAGCGACAGTGGCAGTGGCGGAGGCTCGGGCAGTGGCGGTTCAGGCGGTGGTGGAGCTGGCAGTGGAGTTGATAGCTCACTGAAAAAGACCGATGGATTGCTCGAAAAATACAAATCATCAATCAAAGATTTATACTCACTCGGAAAGTACATCGGTGACGCTCTTGCGAGTGCTATGGAGAGCATTGATTGGAAGAAGATTTATCAGAAAGCTGACAATTTCGGAAAAGGACTTGCAGACTTCCTTAATGGCTTAATCAGCCCAAGACTCTTTTACGATTTGGGTGCAACAATAGCTGGTTCACTGAACACAGCTTTGCATTTTCTCAATTCATTCGGTACAACATTCGACTGGACTAATTTTGGCTTGTCGATTGCTAACGGCATTAATGGATTTTTTGAGAATTTTGATTTTGCGTTACTAGCAAAAACTATTAACGCATGGGTGCAAGGAATATACACCATGCTAACCACGGCAATTAAAAATGTGTCGTGGAAAGACATACTTAAAGGAATTACGGACTTTTTAAGCAATTTGGACATTAAAACTGTTGAGATAATAGTTGGCACATTGCTGATAAAAAAGATAATTTCGTTAAAATTGGGTTCAGTGGCACTCGCTTTTATTGGAAAATCATTATCAAAAGCGATAGCACAGGCAATAGCTTCAAAAATTGGATTTGAGCTTGTAGAAGGAGCCGGCATTGGAACGGCAATAATGCAAGCATTTAAAACGATTTTCGCCTCATTGTCAACTAATCTTGGATTGCTCATAGAGGGATTATTTAGTGGCTTAAGCTTGGGTGATGCAATAACAGCCGCATTCGGAACAGGGGCAGTAGACCTATTAGCAACAATTGGTTCTGCTTTTTCGGCAATAGCCGGAACAATTTTATCTATTGTAAATTTTGTCAAAATGTTAAAAGACGGATTTAGTTGGATAAATGAAATTCTAATGGTAATAGGTGTTGCATTAGCCACAATCGGAGCAATATTAGCTGGTGTGGCAGCATTGCCTGCGGTAATTGTTGGAGCAATAGTGGCGGCAGTATCAACAATCGTTGTTTTAGTAAAAGATAATTGGAACACAATTTGTGAACTATTTTCAACGGTTGGCGATTGGTTCAATGAAAATGTCATTGAGCCTGTAGTTTCGTTTTTTAAAGATATGTGGAAAACCATAAGTGGCTTTTTCGGTTCTCTATGGAAAGACATAGTAACTGTGTGGCAAGGAGCTTCGAAATGGTTTAGTTCCACAGTAATTGAGCCGATAGTTGGCTTTTTTAAAGGCTTTGCTACACGAGCACAACAGATTTTTCAAGGTATTTGGATAATAATCCAAGCAATTTGGATAGTAGCTTCAAGCTGGTTTAATAATAATGTAATTACTCCAATTTCAAATCTGTTTAACTTTTTAAAAACACTTATACAGACAACGATACAGACAGCAAAAGATTTTGTATTTTCAACATGGCAAGGGGTGGCAAGTTGGTTTAGCGGTACAGTAATACAACCGATTTCAAACTTTTTTAATATGTTGAAAGCTGGTATAACATCGGCACTTAGCACAGCAAAGAACTTTGTTATATCTACTTGGCAAAGCGTGGCGGGTTGGTTTAATGGCAATGTTATTTCGCCTATCACAAACTGCTTTAATATTATGAAAAACGGAATTACAAGCGCATTTAATTATGTGTGGAGTTCGATAAAAGGCGGTGTTACAGGAGCTATGAACTACGTTATTTCTAAAATAGAGAATGGTGTTAATTTTGTTGTCAGTGGAATTAACTCTTTATTAAGAGGATTTAACAAAGTCGTTTCTATGGCTGCTAAGGTGGCTGGTGCAAATTGGAACGGAGTATCGTTAGTCCCGAAAGTACATATTCCAAGGCTTGCTAGTGGCGGAATTTTCCCAAGGGGAGAGGACGGCATGGCTTTTATCAATCACAATGAGTTAGTCGGTAAATTCTCAAACGGCAAAAACGTAGTTGCAAATAACCAACAAATCACAGAGGGAATTAAACAGGCTGTCATGGAGGGCATGGCGCAAGTAATGATGAACTCTAATGTAGGTGGAAATTCTGCACCACCTGTCATTGAAAATGTGTTTAAGTGCGATAGCGAAACACTTTATCGCATGACACAGGTAGGCAAAGCAAAGCACGGACAACGATATATTGTAGCAAATGAATTTGGTTAAGACACTCACCCTTGCGTGGGTGTCTTTTTACGAGGTAACAGTATGGCAATGATGTTAGTAGACGGAGCGGAATTACCTACTCCGTCAAGCTTTGAATGGGGCATGATTGATGTGTCTGCAAGCGATAGTGGACGTACGCAGGACGCTCAAATGCATAAAAACAGAATAGCGCAGAAACGACAGCTTAAATTGTCATGGAGCGGTACAGACACAGCTAGGACGGCAAAGATACTTCAAATGGTAAACCCCGAATATATCAGAGTAACATATCCTGACGCTATGAGTGGCACTGATGAAACACGTACATTCTACGTGGGCGATAGAAGCGCACCTATCAAGATATGGACTATCAACAATAAGAGGTATGAGACATTGAGTTTCGACCTCATAGAAGTATAAGGCGGTGATTAAATGCTTAACGTATCGGCTAAGTGGCAAAGAGCAGTAATGCTCGATAATAATATAAACGTAAATTGTTTTGCTGACATAGTTACAACTAATGGTGAAAAAATCCCTGTTAGTGATAGTGAGCTGTGGGCGAATGGCTTCGAAGTTAATGATTCAACATCAAGCAATGGCACTTTCACAATCGGGGCTTTGATTGCTGGAAAACTGAAAATTAAGCTGAATAACATTTACGAGGATTACAGCAAGTATGATTTTGATAAGGCAAGCGTAACAGCATATGTTTCAAAAAGCTTTTCTGATGGCACAAGTGAAAAACTAAAAATTGGTGAGTATAGAGTCAGCGAGACAAGCTATGACGGCTCACTCATAACGCTTACTTGCCTTGACAATATTAATAATTTCAATCGTGAGTATGACAGCAATTTAAGCTACCCTACGACAGCGTATGAGGTAGTCAGAGACGCTTGTATTAAGTGTGATGTACCTTTTACTATGGCGAAATTTGATAACTCTGATTACGTGATTAACGAGATGCCAAGTGATAATCAAAAGCTCACATACGGACAGGTAATAGCTTATATCTTACAGTTAAGCGGATTATGGGGCAAATGCGGTCACGATGGTGAATTGCTTATCGGCTGGTATGATATGAGCCAATTCGACAGTCAAGGTTACGATGGCGGAACTTTTAGCACAAAAACTACACCATACTCTGACGGAGATACACTGAATGGTGGAAATTTCACCGACTATTCAAGTGGAGATAGCGTTGATGGTGGAACATTTACAGAAGCGAGAAATTACCACAATGTTTACACACAAAAGGATTTGAACGTTGCGACTGATGATGTTGTTATCACAGGTGTTAAAGTTATTGTAACCTCAAAAGAGGATAAATCAAAAGATGTTAATGCACTTGCCGGAAAAGAGGGATATGTAGTCTCAATCTCTGATAATCCGTTTATTTTGGCAGACAAGGCACAGACAGTTGCAAACTATATCTTTAAAAAAATTGGTGGCATGAGGTTCAGACCTCTTGACGCTACACTCTTGTCAAACCCACTGATTGAGAGCGGAGATGTGGCGCTTGTGACAGACCGCAAGCAGAATACTTATAGCTGTTTTATTTCCAACCGAACATTTACAGTTGGAAGCGGTACAAAAATTTCATGTGACGCTGAAAATGCTTCAAGAAATAGTGCTGATAAATTCAGTAATGAGACAAAGGCTGTCGTACAAGCTAGGAAAGTTGCGCAGGCACAACTAAGTGTATATGATAAGCAAATGCAATTACTGACACAGCTAATGTCTCAATCGCTCGGACTTTTTAAGACTGAACAGGTGCAAGAAGATGGCTCAATTATTTACATTATGCACAATAAATCAGACTTGAAATCGAGTAACATACAGTGGAAAATGACAGCTAATGGCATGGCTGTATCGAATGATTACGGCAAGACATGGAAAGCCGGAGTTGATAAAGACGGAAACGCTATTTTCAATATTATGTCGGCTATCGGCATTAATTTTGATTGGGCGCATGGTGGCACACTCACTTTAGGCGGTGAGAATAACGTAAACGGCAAGCAGTATGTCAAAGATGCAAACGGAAAAATTCTGATTACGCTTGACAACAAGGGCATTACACTTGCTGACGGAGTTAATATATCATGGAATAATATCTCCAATCAGCCGAGCATACCAAGCAAAACAAGCGATTTAACAAACGACAGTAACTACGCTACAACGGCACAGATACCAACTAAGAATAGTCAATTACAAAATGACAGTAACTACGCAAATACAAGTCAAATTCCTACAAAGAATAGTCAGTTACAAAACGATAGCAGTTATACTACCATGAGCGCAGTTGAACAAAAAAACTATACCACCATGAGCGCTGTAGAGAAAAAGAACTACACTACCATGAGCGCAGTTGAGGGGAAAAACTATCAGAATGCTGACCAAGTTGAAGAAATAGCAAACAGCGCAGTAAAAAGCACGAAAGACGAACTTGGCGCTCTTAAAAAGAACATCGGCTATACACAAATAGGAAGTGATTATGTTGTATCGCCTAAGATAGTCGGTGCATATGGCGAATTTACAAAAGCTTTTAATGTCGATGTTGTCAATCCGTCTACAGGGCTTAATCAAAGTTTTTGGGCGCAAGATGCGGAAACAGGAACAAAAATAAGCGGAAATTATAGTGGAAATGATATTGATAATAATCTTACAGTAAACGCAGAGGGGGCAAACCTTTTTTCAAACATTGGAGGGCATACTAGCGGTGTAGGCTGTGGTGGTGGCTTTGCAAGCGTAAGTGGTGAAACAGTTAATATAAGTGGAACTAATGTTGATATTACCGCAAACAATTTGACCATTAATGAAGTTGAAACGGATTTTGGCTCAAAAACATTCACTAGTGGAGGCGGTTGGTATTGGAGACAGTGGACAGATGGGTACCTAGAAATGTGGGGAAGTTTTCCCGCGACTGTCTCGTTTGGCTCTAAATATGGTAGTCTGTATTATACTTATGGAAGCGTATATATGCCAGACGGGGTAAAAAGTATCTTACATACTACAGGCACTGTGTTTTGTAGTGCCGGCGGGCTGTATTCTATTTTTTTCACGAGATGGAGCAGTGATAAGTTGGAGTTTTGTATAAACTCGGCTGCCGCAGAAACAAACAAACAATTGTATTTACAACTTCACGTTTTAGGCAAATGGAGATAATTGATGAAAATGAGGTGTAGCTTATGGCAATTCAAATGAGACGAGGAGCATATGCACAGTTTGACCCCTCAAAAATGAAAGCCGGAGAATGGGCGGTATCGACCGACTCCGACACGAAAAAACAGCAGATATGGATGTGTTTCGCGCCCGGAATAGTTAAGCGAATGGGAACTGTTGAGGATTTTGACGTTGAAATTCAAAGACTTATTCAGAGCTATCTTGACGGCATGGCCCAATCCGTATCACAGGCTCAAAAATCAGCGCAGACTGCGACAGAAAAAGCTACCTCGGCAAGTAATTCTGCTTCACAGGCTCAAAAATCAGCGCAAACTGCTTCACAAAAAGCGGACGAGGTTGCACAAGCTTCAGGAAAGATTGATACGGCGGTAAGTCAAGCAAACGCAGCTACAAAGGCTGCAAATGAAGCTGCACAAAGAGCAGAACAACAAGCCGGACTTGTCGAGCAGAAAGCAAACGGAAAAGGCATTACTTTTTCCGTGACAAGTGCCGGATTACTTAATGTAAGCAAGGAGGACTAATATGAGCGGAATAGACATTATATCAGACACAACAGGGCAAGCGATTGTTGAGAGTATTAGAGCCCTTGGTACAAAATTAAGTGAGGGAAGAGTTATTTATGGTGTTCACATCAACAGTGCGGATAGTAACCCGAAAACAAGAGTCAGATATTTAGCAGACGCAGTAGGCATGACTCCGGCAGCTATGAATTTTACAAGTGGAACTTTTGATTATGGCTCATGGGCGAATGCTTTTTTTATGCCAAAACCATGTATGTTTAAGACAAATGGACAGGTTGACTACTATCTCAACGAGAACAACTTGACTAAAAAAAAGGATGGCAGTGCATCAGATGTAGCGAACGTTGATTATGATGGAAATGCTATGATGGAGTGGGGCAATGGCACAGACATTATATGGTGGAAAATTGCACCCGACAAAGGCAATCCAAACAGTGTAAGCCTTTATGTTGCTAACTATCAAGCTGATAAAGATTTTAAAAATCTGAATTTTATCGACATTAACGGCAATGAAAAATCTCATTTTTATACACCGATTTACAACGGCTCGCTTGACAGCAACAATAAGCTACGCTCAATAAGCGGTCAAACAGTTATTAAATCGAAATCAGCCAGTCAAGAAATGACATATGCAAGAGCTAATGGTACAGGCTACGAAATCGAGCAGTACGTTGATAGACTCTTGATTAATATTTTGCTTATCATTATGGGAAAATCTACCGATACGCAAGATGTATTCGGGCGAGGCATGAGTGAAAATGTCAGTGATGAAAACTTATTGCTTAAGACCGGCACAATGAATGACAAAGGCTTATTTTGGGGCGAGAATGCTGGAAAAGCCGGAGTTAAAGTATTCGGAATGGAGAATTATTACGGCAATCAGTGGCGAAGAACAGTTGGACTTATACTTGCTAATGGTATAGCAAAAGTCAAGCTATCTCCGTCAACAAAGGACGGAAGCAAAGCAACTAACTATAACACTGATGGAACAGGATATATCGAGATACCTAATTCAACTCCTAGTGGTACAAGTGGTGGATATATCAAAGATATGCTGTATACGGCATTAGGCATGTTTCCAACATCAATCACAGGCTCATCATCGACCTATTATCCTGATGGTTGTTGGTTTAACATTGCAATTATAGCCTTTGCTCTTTTCGGTGGCGCCCTGGCCCTCGGTCGGCTTTGTGGCGCGTTTTACGTGGACTTGAACAACGTGGCCGGTGTCGCGGGGTGGAACCTCGGGGCTTCTCTTTCCTACAAATAACTTGCAACAGGGAAGAGGGAATTTCTGCCTAAGCAGAAAGGGAGAAACCACGTTTCTCCTAAGAAAATTTGTAACTATAAACGTGTGTAGTTAATTTTATATAAGGGGTTTAGTCTGCGCCTTTGCTCTTTTCGGTGGCAACCTGAACAACGGTCGGCATTGTGGCGCGTTTTACGTGAACTTGAACAACGAGGCCGGTAACGCGAGGTGGAACATCGGGGCTTCTGTACCTATCATTCATGGGATAAAATGAATGCAGACTAAATTCCGTACCCCTTGGTAAAAATTAACTCGATGCAAGCTACTGCTAGTAGCAGGAAATAGTCGAACGTGGTAGAGAGGATAGGAAGAGAATACGTATGAGAACATACAGAAATCTATATGCTGAATTTATTTCAGACGAAAATATAAAACTTGCAATTCAAAACTTCTCTAAGGGTAAAAAGAAAAGAAACAAGGTTAGGAAAATTTTATTAGACCTTAATACATACATACCCAAAATTAGAGAATATGCGATTAACTTCACACCTTTTGAGCATAAACCCAAAGAAATATATGACGGAATATCACGAAAGAAACGTAAGATAGTAATACCGACAGTTATGGAGTCAATAGTACATCACATGATAGTGAACGTGCTTAAACCCATGTTTAACAAGGGAATGTATGAGCACAGTTACGGCTCGGTTCCTAAGCGCGGCGGAGCGTATGGCAAGAAGCACATATGCAAATGGATAAGGCAAGGCGGTAAAAATATTAAATATTGCTATAAGCTTGATGTGAAGCAATTTTACGCTAGTATTCCACAGGATAAATTAATTGAAAAGCTTAAATCTAAAATCAAAGATTTTAAATTCATGCGGATTGTTGAAAATGTTATACATTGCGTGCCTAATGGCTTGCCACTTGGCTTTTATACCTCTGTATGGTTCGCTAACTGGTATTTGAGCGAGCTTGACCATGAAATCAAATCACTCGGCATTGAACTGAAATATGCACGTTATGTTGACGATATGGCTATATTTTGTGCAAGCAAAAAGAAATTGCGCAAGGTAAAAGCTGTGATTGATAACAGGCTTGCGAAATTAGGCTTGACAGTCAAGGCAAACTGGCAGATATTTCGCTTTCACTATTTATCCCAAAATCCATATGTTAGCAAGAATGGAAAGACAGCAACATACGGCAGACCGCTTGATTTTATGGGATATAAATTCTATAGGAATAGAACTACCTTAAGAAAAACAATCCTTAAGAAAATAAGAGCAAAAGCAGTTAGAATATGGCGAAAAACAAAGGTTACAATATTTGACTCAAAACAAATGGTTTCCGCTCTTGCGTGGATTAAAAATTGTGATATGTACGATTATTATAAGGAGCATATCAAACCATTTATAGATTTCGGAAAACTAAAACACAAAATTTCAACATTAGACAGAAAGGCAAGGTGTATTGAATATGACAGAATACAAGCTCGTAGAGAGTATGCAATCGGACAAGCCACTTGACATTGACACAATATCTTCTCCGAATATCGTTTATCAGCGAAAAAATATTAAATCGGTTGAAGCAACAGGAAATGAGGACGATTTTACTTACAAGCCTAAGCATTGGGAGTACGAGGAGCGCGAGCTGACACAGGAAGAATACTCGCAGTATCTTATTGCTATGGAACAGGCAAAAGAGATTAACGAGCACTCTGACGAGGAAGCGATAGACAACTATACAAGGCAGTTAATGGATGAGGGGGTGCTTTAATATGAGAATTTTAGTTGAAAGCCTTAAAAGGCTATACGAGAGCGACAGAGTAACCAAAGAAGAACTGCTCGACAGGGTAGCGAGTGGTAAAATATCGCAAGAAGAGTATGAGTACATTACTTCACAATTAGAATAAAAAGGAGAGGAAAACCTCTCCTTAGTTCAATGAAAAATAAAATCAAGCCACATCAGCGCAGAAGCAACAATGCCAAAGATAGAACCACCATGATTGTGTGGAATTTCATTCTTAGATGCTAAATCAATTATTCCGAGAATAATTGAAGCAATAGAGCAACACACAAAAATTAAGCCAAACATAGCAATAAAAAGGTCATTGTCCACCGGAAAGAATCCTATTTTTGTTGCAATAAACATTATAAGCGGAACAGCTATGAGAATACCACTTGTGAAGCTTACTGTTGAATTTTGCTTAACGAATGGCTCATCTTTTTGGCACAGCCCTACATAATATTTGGCTGTTTCAAATGAAACCAAAGTCTTTTGCGATATTTCATTACAAGCCATGCCTAAGTTGCCATTATAATGCTTGATTATATCATCAACATTGATTTTTTGACCATTGATGACGTAGGAATTGCATTTATTTGTTTTTGCCATATTAACATCTCCTTTTGTAGTTCTTTTTACCATTCTATTCTTTACAGTCCATGTTGTCAATATTCGACAAAATAAAACACTTTAAAGTGCTACAGTAATGATGTTCTCTTATTTGAGAACTCTTCAAGTTTCGGTAGGGCGGTGGATTTTTCTGCCGTCCTAATATTGACGTTTAAGAACAAATGTTCTATAATTGATGTATCGGAGGTGGCATTGTATGGAATATAAGGATGAAATAATTAAAATGATTGAGAACGTGGAAGATAAAGACCTGTTATTGTACCTGTACATATTTATTAAAGGAAAAATAGAGGCAGAGTAAAAACTCTGCCTTGTGGTTATATTTTCTTTTCCCAAACGTTACCGCACTTTGAACACACAAACTTTGTTTTGCCGTTCTTTCCTTTAATTCCGGTAGCAGTACCGACAACGGCACCGACAGGTCCGAAGAGACCACCTACTGTGTTGCCAACAAGTGCTTTACCGAATGAGAATTTTTTCTTGGTATCAACAGGTATGCCAACACCATCACAACCCCATTTAGGACATTTAACAGTTTTGCTCATAATAAAATACCACCTTTCTTATTAATTTAATTTATTTTGAGTATTTTCATACATCATATCTATTAAATTCATAATATTTTCTTGCTCTTTATCCGACAATTTAGATAATTTCAACGCATAGTCCTTGATTCTACTATCCATTTTCGACAGAGCCAAGTCTTTTGTTGCCTCTTCAACAACTGAATGGTGCTCTTTTCCGGTAACTAAATAATCAAGTGAACAATCAAGACATTCTGCAATTTTTACCAACTTAAACAATTTTGGACAGCTTTTTCCTTTTTTCCAATCTGAAAAAGTACTTTTAGGGAAACCGCCATATTTAGCCACTTCTGAATCATTTAGCCCTTTTGAGTCTCTTAATTTACAATATCTTTCGTACATAGAAAATCTCCTTTAAAAAAAGTTGTGATTTCTCAACATTTGGGGTTGACAAATAAGACTTCCTAATGTAGAATGAAAAAAGAAGTTAGGAAATCTCAACTCAATAAAAAATAAAATTGAGAAAATAATATTATGTTTCTGGACAATTCATAGTATACACGATTTTCTAATTTTTATCAAGGCTTAGTTAGGATTTTTGAACTAAAAAACAAAAGCTGTTAGTGTACTACCACCAACAGCCGTTGCCTTATTTTTTATACCACATACATTTTGCAGTCTTTCGACGCACTGTGTAGTACCAATGCTTCTTTAAATGTTCCGTCACTTATGCAGTTTAAGTTCAGCAGTTTAATTGCCATTAGCTGACGGATTGAGAGGAGTATCTAGCGTAGCACGGCATATTACCGGACATGCCAACCATGATTTTTTATCGAGCTTTACTGCCCAAAATGCGCTACACCGATTGCTACATTTTAAATGCGACCTCGCAAATATGGAACAGGCAAAATCAAAATTGCTTTCAAGGCCTTTGCCTCCTAGCGTATTTTGCCTAATATGGCACTTTTTATAGTAACGGATTTCCTAACTATTGTCAAGAAAGGAGATGGGAAATTGAATAAGAAAAAACGACAGGCAAGCTTTAAAAAACTTGATACGCTCATAAAAGCTAGAAACGTTTCGTTTTACAAACTTTCAGAAGAGCTTGGAATGGCACGAAGTACTTTTTCAGATTGGAAATCGGGAAAATCAATGCCAAAAACAGACAAGCTAATTAAGATTGCTAATTATTTTGGTGTAGAAGTTTCTTATTTTATCGAGTAGAAAGGAGAAAACATGAACGATTTACAAATTTTCAATAATGAAAAATTCGGAGAAATTAGAACTATCACTAAAGACGATAAGACATATTTTGCCGGAAGTGATGTTGCAAAAGCGTTAGGATATGCAATACCTCATAAGGCGGTGCAGACTCATTGTAAGGGGGTTCTAAAATGGAACATCCCTACCAATAGTGGAAATCAAGATGTTTTATTCATAACAGAGGGTGATATTTACCGACTAATTATGAAATCAAAATTGCCTAGCGCAGAGGAGTTTGAGCGGTGGGTAATGGACGAGGTACTTCCGTCAATCAGAAAAACAGGCAGTTATGGTATGCCAAAGACAACAGGCGGTCAGATACAGTTGTTGGCACAGGGCTATACAGAATTAGAGCAGAAAGTAAACGACATCAAAGATGATGTGAGCGAGCTTAAGGAAAATGTACCACTTTATAGTTGCGATATTGACGAGATACAACAGCATGTTAAGCGCAGAGTTGTAAATATCCTTGGTGGCAAGCAGAGTGAAGCATACAGGGACAACAGCATCAGACATAAGACATTTTCTGATATATGGACGCAGCTAAAGCGTGAGTATGGTTGCGTATCTACTTATAAGAGTATCAAGAGAAAGTATATAGACGATGTGCATGAGTTTATTGATTGCTATGTCGTGCCTAAGTATCTTGATGAGCTTATTCAAGACGCAAACGCTCAACAGAGTTTTGCATAGCGAGGTGATTGTATGAGAAAAAGAACTTTAAGAGAGAAGTTTTACACCGGCTGTGGCTACTCGATTTTCGGAGCATTGGCATTTGCATTTTTCCTTGGGCTGTCTGTGGCATACGGAATTAAGACAGCGAGTATTATCGTTGGAGCAATCGTAACAGTATTTTGGCTGATACTGATTGCAATATGTCTCATAGAGGAGGGCGAACCGCATGAGAAAAAGAAACCTGATGTTGATGTTATTAATTTCAACAATTGGAACTATGACCTTAAAGCCAATGGTAACGAAAGCAGATAGCAAAGTTGAGCTGACGGCTGGTGTTTCTTCCTATTTAAATGATGTAATGCTAGGGAAGATTGAACCGACAGTAGTTCAGAATGAGCCGGTTGTAGTTGAGCAGACCTATGTAGAGCCAACAGTTCCAACTTGCCGTAAGAAGTACAGTTGTAGCCGGTTTAAGAAGCTGGGGCGAGTCCAATATGGCGATTACACTTATACGTGGTACTCACAGAGAGTGTTACCTGGAGGCGGTTTAAATATTCCGGGCAGACATTTAAACGAGCATGGGCTTGTAGTTGATGAAAACGAATACGTGGTAATTGCAAGTGATGATTTACCACATGGAAGTGTGGTTGATACTCCTGTTGGCATACAAGGAATTGTATATGACGAAGGGAGCGGAAATGGAAATCTTGACATCTACTGCGATTGGTAGCCAATTGAAGCGTCAGAGTGCTAACGATTACCTACAAGAATTATATCGAGCTAAACGGCACGAGGACAAATCATTTGACTTCCAAGCACTGTTGGACAGAGAAATGGAGAAGCTAAATGAGCGACAATGTAAGAAGGATTAGGTTGGGTGATACGAGATACCGATTGAAGCCATTAACAAGAGAGCAGAAGCTATTGCTCAACAAGGCTCATTACGTGCCAAGTGAGTGGCTTTTTGTGTCGGAGTCGGACTCATACCTAAGAGTAGTGAAGAAATCAAGCCTACACGGAAATTTGATTCTAAAAACTATAAACAAATAATGGAAAGAGAGGAAACGCAATGAAGATTACACACATTTTTGCGCAGAATTTTTGTAAATTCTATGGCAAAAACACATTAGACGCAGATTTTTCAATGAAAACTGTATTGTCCGGTCAGAATGAAGTCGGCAAATCGACAGTTAAGAGAATTATTCTTGATGTGCTGAATTGCCATGACGAGAACGACAGAGAGATTACAGGCATAAGACCACATGATGAAAACGGAGTCGAGATTGACGATGTTGACATTGTAAGAGCTGTCACTTTTGAGATTGATGGAAAAAGAAAGACTCTGAAAAAGGTTACAAGGCAAGGAAGAAATAAGGACGGCGAAGTTTGTTCGGGACATACAGATTACTATGTCAATGATGTTACATACAAAATGGTTGAATACAGCGAGTTTATTAATGATAATATCGCAGACCTTAAGATATTGCCATTTTGTCTTAACGCTATGACATTGTTGCTTAAATCGCCAACAAATCAAAGAATAGCGCTCTCAACTTTTTTTGGTACACACAAAAATCCCGAAATCTGCGATATGTTTCCACAGTTCGCTGAACTTAAGCCAATGTTTGATGATGGGGATGTAGACCAGCTCAAAAAAGTATGTCGTGGCAAGCTAAACGGCACAGGCGGTAGGAATGGCTCAAAAGGACTTGTCAAGGAAAGAGACGAAATCTCAACAAGGATTGATACAATCCATTCCACCAATGAGTATACAGACCTTGCGGAGCTTGAATTACAAAAGAAAACATACGAGCCACAGCTTAAGGAAATTGAAGATAAGTTGTCCGACTACAACAAGATTTTAGAGGATAAGCAGAAAGCCACAGAGGACATTATGAACCTTAAATTTGAGCTTTCAGACATGGAGAGAAAAGCCAATGCTGACAATCAGAAAAAGCGCATGAAGCTACAGCTACAGATTGATGATTTCAACGCTTCAATTCACAAAGGAGAATCAATGATAAGAGCTAAAAAAGCCAACATTGAAAACTCTGAAAGAGAGGTTAGATTTTGTGCAGAGAACCTAGAAAAGGTACGTGCTGATTGGAAAAAAGCAAAGGCACTTTCCTTTGATGAAAGCAGTATTAATTGTCCAATGTGCGGTCAGAGATTGCCGAAAGATACAATAGAGAGTTTGAGAACTGATTTTAGTGATAAAAAATTGAAGAAGCTTAAAGAGCTTGAGGATAAGGGCAATTCATTATCAAGTGACAGCAAGGAATTCAAACAGGCTATTGAGGACAAGAAGAAAGAAATAGCTGACCTTGAAGCAGAACTTAAGGAGCTGACAGAAAAGCGTGATACTGTTGCTAACGAGTTTGAACGTGATAACATCGCTAAAGAGCTTGGAATGGTACCTACTGATGTTGATATGACAGGTAACAGTGAGTATCAGGCGCTTAAAGCTAAAATCGAAGAAAAAGAGAAAGCCCTTGCAGATGAAAACGATACATCGGAACTTATCAGAAAGCTCAAAAACGAGCGAAACGAACTGTTAAGGCAAGTTTCATCGGTTGATACAAAGATTGAGCTTGGTGTAGCCAATAACAAGCGTATAGATGATAGCATAGCCGACCTTGAAGATAAGAGAAAAGACCTCAATCAAGAGATAGCCGATTGGGAGAGAAAACTTGACTTGCTGAAAGAGTTTACTCGTAAGAAGAATGAGCTTTTACAGGCTGATGTCAATAAGTACTTGGATTTTGCCACAGCAAAGCTGTTTAGACCGCTCTTAAATGGTGATACCGAGGAGTGCTGCGACTTTATTTACAATGGTGAAGCATACGCTAGAAACCTCAATCATGGTGCGAGGATGCTGACAGAAGTTGACATATGCCGAGCTTTTCAGAAAGTGGTAGGTGTTAATTTTCCAATTATTATTGATGATACAGAGAGCGTTGACGATTGGAGAATACCACAGATTGATAACCAGTTGATTATGTTGAAGCATACACAGGACAAAGAGCTTGTGATTGAAAATATGGAGGTATAGAAATGATTAAAGCAAAAGACGGAGAAGTTACATTTAGAGGCGCAAGAAGCAATATTATGGCAGAGGCAGTCACTGTTTTACATGTGCTTAAAGAGGAACTTTCAGAGGAAGAGTACAAAATGGTGATTAGGCTTGCTGATAAAAGCGAGGAACAGGTGAAAGACGAAGCTGAGAGAGCAAGAGAAACACTCAAAAAGTTACTTGGATTATAGGAGGCATAGACATGAGTATTAAGAAGAGAAATTATTACATGGGCGGTAAGAAACATACTGTAGAGCTTAAATATGACGGATATATGTATACAGTCATATCTGACGGAGTTTTATTCAAGCAGACAGCTAATGAGCTGTTTGCGGTTCAGGTTTTCAATGAGGTTTAGGAGGATTAATTATGGCAGAGAATAATACAGCAGTTGCGGAAAAGAAAGAAGCTGAAAGCAGAGAGCTTGTAGCAAAAGATTTTACAGAGGGAATGGTTGTTAAAATCAAGCAGAAAGAGAAATTTGGCTTGACATTCCCTAAAGATTATAACTACACAAACGAGCTTATGTCGGCAATGCTTATCTTACAGGACACACAGGATATGAATAAGAAGCCTGTATTACAGAGTTGCACAAGGGCAAGTATTGAAAATGCACTTATCGAAATGGTGACAGACGGATTATCAATAAGAAAGAAGCAGTGTTACCCAGTCGCTTATGCGGGCAAATTAAGCTGTCAGCCGTCTGTTTATGGTGCAACTTGTCTTGCTAGAAGATACGGGCTTAAAGACATTAATGCATCAGTTATTTATAAAGGGGATGTATTCAAGTACCACAAAGAGGATGCAAAGACAATTATTGATTACCACGGACAGAGCTTTGAGAATATCGACAATGACAAGATTGTTGGTGCTTATGCAGTAGCAATTATGGGAAATGGTGAGAAGATTGCAGAAGTTATGACTATGGCACAGATAAAGACAGCTTGGAAACAGGGATACGGATATAAGGAGACCGGAAACGGAGTTCATCAGAAATTCGCAGACCAGATGGCTATGAAAACTGTTAAGAACAGGCTTCTCAAAGCTATCAACAATACTCATAGCGGTTTTGGCAAAGAAGATGATTATGAGGAAATCAGCCACGATGAAATGCTCGAACAGGATGTTGCCTATGATATTGAGCAGAACGCAAACACAGTAGATTTTGACGAGGACAACATAATTGATGTAGAGCCGACCGACACAGCCGGCAAGCAGTCAGAGGAGCTACCGCCATTCATGCAGAGTGAGGAGGATTAAGTAATGCATCGACATGACTGGATTAAGTTTTGTAAGCATCATAAATGGGGCTATAAGTGCAAAATATGTGGGAGGTTTTGGAGACTATGAGAGTAATTTCACAGCATGGCAATGTTGATTTGCCTTATGAGCAGATAGTTGTGTGCCACGCAATGGAGAACGTTTTAGCACTATACAATGGAGAAAAATACGTATTAGGCGAGTACTCTTCCAAAGAGAAAGCGTATAAGGCTATGGAAATGCTTAGAAAAGCATGGATAAATGAAACCGTAGAATTTACGCATGGAATTTACCATAGAAATATTGTTTTTCAGTTCCCACAGGATGATGAAATCGAGGTGTGAGTATGCTAATCAATTCAAATAAAGAAAATGTAACCGAGCACGTCAAATTCATAAGCTACACAGGTAAATATCCTAATTTATGCTGTGGAGATTTGACGCTCGAGATTGACGGAGAAAAAGTAATATTCGGTAGTATGTATTGTAGCAGAATGAGTGAGCGCAAAGGCGTATATCCTATATTTTGGGACTCCGGCGGACATATTAGAAATTATAAAGCCTATACAGGAGAATGGCAAATAGATGTGGACAAAATACCGGAAAAATACCGCAAGTATGCAAGCGAAATAGACGAGGTATTCAATGCCAATGTGCCTTATGGTTGTTGCGGAGGTTGCGAATGAAACTTAAATGCTTAGGCTCATCGTCAGCCGGAAATTGCTATCTGCTAACTTCCAACAGTGGAGAAACACTTATCCTTGATTGTGGAATAGCGATTAAGGAGATTAAAAAAGGCTTAGATTGGAACATAAGGGGGATAAAGGGTGTGATTATAAGTCACACCCACCTCTAGACCATAGCAAGTCAGTAGAAGATTTTGAAGCTATGGGAATACAGATACTTGCCCCATATTTAGGCGATAGTTGTAAAACAATGAATATGGGCGAATTTACAGTAAAACCTTTTGATTTAACAACAATAGACGGAAATTGGACACACACAGACGCAAATGGTGAGCCTTGCCCGATATACGGCTTTCTGATTACTCACAAGGAAATGGGAAGAATGCTTTACATAACCGACACAAATTTAATCAAATGGAAGTTTAAAGACATAAACCACATTCTCTTAGGTGTAAATTATGACAAGGATTTAGTTGATAGGGATAACCAAAGTAAAGCCAATCACGTATTCAGAGGTCATTTATCCATTGACACAGCTTGTGATTTTGTTAAGGCAAATTATTCAGATAGCTTGCAGAACGTCATAATGTGCCATCTATCGAGCGAAAATGCTGATAGAGATAGTTTTATCGAGAAGATGTCGAAAGTCGCTTATGGGGCAAATGTGGATGTTGCAGAGCGTAACAAGGAATGGCTACTTGCTAATCCTAATGAGTGCCCTTTTTAGAAAGGAGATAATGACTATGAATTTCAAATGGAGTGAGGAGGAAGTCCTTTTATTAAAAGATAAATATTCTTGCTCAACAAATGATGAATTAATCGCCTTATTTCCTAATAAAACATTTTTGGCAATCTATAAAAAAGCTTATTCGCTTAACTTAAAGAGAGATGAAGAAATTAAGTTTTTGAACAGGTCAAAGGCTAAAAGTGGTAAAAATGCTAGTAATTGGAATGGCGGTGTTAGGAGAACAAGCAAAGGATATATACAAATATTAATGCCGGAACATAAAAGAGCAGATAAAGGCGGGTACGTTATGGAACATATCGTAGTTTATGAAAAAGCCACAGGAATAGAAGTGCCACGAAATTGTTGCATACATCATTTGAACAGGATAAAAAATGATAACAGAATTGAAAATTTATGTATGATGACAAATTCAGCACACACAATATATCATCATACAGGGCAAAAAAGAAGTGAAGAAACTAGAAAACGAATTTCAGAAAGCAAGAGGAAAAAATATGAATAAAGTGATAATTTCGGGGAGAGTTGTTAGGGGCGCTGATGTTAGATATTCACAGACAGCAAACGGAAGTATGGCGGTAGCAAGGTATACATTAGCTGTTGACAGAACTTTTAAGAAAGAGGGCGAACAGGCAGCAGACTTTATTAGCTGTATCGCATTTGGCAAGAATGGAGAATTTGCAGAGAAGTATTTGCACCAAGGAACTAAGATTATCGTTGAGGGCAGATGGCAGACAGGCAACTACACTAACAAGGATGGACGAAAAATCTACACTAATGATTGCGTAGTTGAAAGACACGAATTTTGCGAAAGCCGTGCCAATCAGCAGAACAATAGTAATGGAATTATAGGTAGAAACAGTCCAAGTGCTGATTCAGATTCCTTTATGTCAATCCCTGATGATATTGACGAGGAATTACCATTTAACTAGGAGTTGGTTGATTATAGGGCAGTCAAATAACGGCTGTCCTAGAAAGGGAAAATAATGGATTATACAAATAAAATATTTGCAAATATTGCAAAGGATATGTCGGAGCAAAAAGATATTGCAGTTGTAAGAGCGTTTGTATTTCAGATTACAGAACTGCTACAGAAAAATGGCATTATGCCAATATGCACTGAAAGATACATGAATATCAATTCTGATAAATCAAGTTACAGTATTATCAAAAAAATCAATATCTCATTCGATGAGCTTGATTGTACCGAGCATGACCGAGAAGTTAGAAAACAGGCATACAGAGATTTTATCAAAGAATTTGAGAGCAGAGCTAATTCAAAAGATATATCTGAAAAACTCTTTGAAACTGAATGTATATTATTGGAGCGTGATAAGAATGGGACTAATTGATGCAGATGCACTAAAGAAAGATTTAAAATCGGTCACTTTAAGCAATGGAACTTTAGTAAATACAAATGCAGTATTGCATTTACTAGAAGAATATCCGACCGCCTTTGATGCAGACAAGGTTGTGGAGCAGTTGGAAGAATTAAAAAGTCAAGTCCCTGTAAGCAGAATCCTTGATGACATCATAAAAGATAAACCGAAAGAATTAGGCCAGCTAATTGCTTATGATAAGGCAATCGAGATAGTAAAGGCAGGTGGTAACATTGAATTATCAGAACATAGCAAGAGCCAAGGCAATAGAACAGGAAAATAAAAAGCGACTATTAAAGCTGAATCCAAAGCTGAATGACAGGAGTGGGATTTACTTCCTACTCCGAGAAGATGAAAACGGATTTAAGTATGCTTATATCGGACAGGCGGTACATACACTTAGCAGATTGGCAAGCCACCTTGTAGGCTATGAACAGCATATAGACCTTAGCTTACGCAAACACAAGCTGTATGACAAAGAGAAAAACCCTTATGGTTGGCGAGTTGAATTTCTGAATTTTCCCGAAAGCCAGCTTGACGAAAAAGAGAAATATTACATTAAGCTATATGCCGATAAAGGTTATCAGCTTAGAAATGTCAGTTTAGGCGGTCAAGGAGAAAATCGTGCTAGTGGTTCAATAGGCGAGAGAAAAGCACCTAAAGGCTATATGCAAGGCGTACAGCAAGGCAAAAAGGTGTTAGCAAGGGAATTATCGTCTATCGCTGAAAAGCACCTTAAAATCGAAATTAGAGAAGATAAGAAGCACAATAAGGTATCGCAGAAACAGTATGAGAAATTTATGGATTTATTGAAAGAAGGTAGGAGCGAATGAGTGGAATTAAAGGCTATACAGCAGAAGAAGTCGCACGAGATGCAAAGGAAAAACTTATTAGCGATTATGCACTTTGCGTGCGTGATTTAGTTGAAATCCAACAGCACGAAAGAAAAATTGCGGATATAAGACTTGATTACAATTCAAAGATAGTAAAGTACAGGATGGAAAGCGTAAAGAGGGTTTTGGATTTTATTCGTGATGAATACAGAGCAGGCAGAATTTGCAACCTTGAAACACTATTGTGTCACTGTCAAAACAAGCTAAATGGCAATATTGACGGAACAGAATTAGACCTTGATGAGCATTTAAGAGGGGTTCCTTTTGAGAAAGCGGGTGAAAGCGATGAGCAGTAAGTCACACAAAATACCGCATTTCGACACTTATGATGATATAAGAGCTGAAATGCAAAACGATTTACAGTATAGGCTTGCAAATAGAACGGATAAAACATCTCTCGGCAGACCTTTATATTATCGAATAAATGTACAGTTGATATTAACACAGGAATGTCCTTATAACTGTCCGTTCTGCTTAGAGCGGAAGAATCCTATGCAGGGTGAAAATGACTTTACGGCACAAATCGAAGCACTTAAAAAGATACTGTCTGAACATCCTAATGCAAGGCTTACAATTACAGGTGGCGAACCAGGATTATATCCTAATCATGTATCAGAAATTGTTGATACATACAGACAGCATAGTAATAATGTGTTTTGCTCAATCAATACTACTGGGCATTCAAAGGAACTTAACAGATTGGCACATATCAACTTATCATATAACGATTATGTGCATAAAAGCCCTAGTGATTTCCCGAACTGTACAGTTCAGACAGTAATCGAAAATCCAACGATTGAGTATATTAAAGATTTCATGCAGATGGAAGCCGATAATTTTTCGTTCAGATTTTTAAGTGGTCTTGAAAAGAAAGATTATTCAGTGGAAATATGGAATGATTTACAGAATGATGCTGATATTGATATTCATACCTTTAGAATCGGTGATTTCTTTGTATATGCAACATTTGACTATATGGGAAAACATGCAAGATTGACATTAGGAGATATGTGGCAGCAGAGAAACAATGATTACAAAGATGGATACTCAAATATTATTATCCATCCCGATGGAACTATCGGAACTAATTGGAGATAAGAAAGTGGGCGATTCAGAATGAAGATTTTAAGCAAAAAGAAATGTGAAGAAATTCTGAAAAGAATTACTGCAAATGAAATTATTCAGGTAGAGTACGGACTACACGATATGGAAGCAGAAACAAAGGCAACGGAAAATAGAGCAGAGATAGCTTTTATTGTCAGTGGTTTCAAGGGTATTAACAAGGTGCAGAACACATTGAGAAAAAGATATAACAATATAAACCACGAGGAAAAAGATTAAAATATATCAACCGAAACTTGAAGAAAATAGGAGATTAATTAAATGGCAGAACGTAGAATGTTCACTAAAAAAGTCACTGATGATGATAATTTCATGGCTTTATCATCAAGTGCGCAAGCCTTATATTTGCATTTATCTATGTCTGCTGATGATGACGGATTTTGCAATCAGGTATCAGTTTCCATGTTCAAAGCTCACGCAAGTGTAGCTGATTTACAACAGCTATTGGAAAAAAGATACATTTATCAGTTTGATAATGGTGTGATTGTAATTAAGCATTGGCGCATGGCAAACGCTTTGAGAAAAGACCGGTATACACCAACGAATTTTAAGGAAGAATTAGCAAAATTAAAGATAAAATCCAATGGTGCATACACATTTTCTGATGATGGTTGCCGTGTGGTTGCCAATGGGTTGCCAGATGGTTGCCAAGTGGTTGCCACTTGTCTGCCACAGGATAGTATAGGTAAGGTAAGTATAGATAAGAATAGTATAGTTAAGGGTAAAGATAAGGATATAAAAGAAAAAGATATTGATAAATCAATATCTAAAAAGAAAACTGTCTACTACCCTGATGATGCAATGCTAGAGAGTGCTTTTCAGGAATATCTGACAATGCGAAAGAAGATTAAGAAGCCGATATGCACCGACATGGCATTACACCGAGCTATGAACACTATTGAGAGACTTTCAAAGGGTGATAATGATTTGGCTGTTAAGATTCTTAATCAGTCAGTAGACCATTGTTGGCAAGGGCTGTTTGCACTAAAGGACAACGAGCCACATTCAACTAACAAAGGCACCATTGATTGGGATAATGTGTAAAGGAGTGATAATGAATGACAATAACTTGTAATAAATGTGGAATTGTGAATGGGTTTATCGAGGAAAAAGGTACACAAGTAGGTCTGTATTGCAATAAGTGCGGTAAGTGGATAAAGTGGCTGACCAAAGATGAGGCAAGGCTGTTTAAGCACAATGAAACACAGATGTTGAATGAAAACAGACAAGCCGGATATAACCACGGATATACAGTTGGCTACAATGAAGCTGTTGACGATACTGTAAAAGCCATGAAGGAGTTATATGCTTTTACCATTTTAGAAGAGGAAGAGATTGACGAGATGTCAAGACGGCTAAAGTTAGAAGTGGGTGGTAACGCTTGACGAGAGAAGAAACAGTTAAAATTATCCGCATAATGTGTGATTGCTACCCCAATTACAAGCCGAGCAATTTATCAGAGACAGTAGATGTGTGGAATATGATGTTGGAAGAATATGACTACAGCCAAATATCTATGGCACTGAAAACTTACGTGCATTCCGATACAAGCGGTTTTGCACCGAGCATCGGACAGTTAATTAACAAACTGCATGAGGTTCAATCCCCACAGGAACTTAACGAAATGGAAGCATGGATGCTTGTTAGCAAGGCACTACGAAATGGCTACTATGGTGCAGTTGAAGAATTTAACAAGCTACCACCACTCGTACAAAAGGCTGTCGGAAGCCCTGATAATCTTAGGAACTGGGCACTGACAGACAGTAAGAGCATTGAAAACGTAGTGCAGTCAAACTTTATGAGAACTTATAGGGTAGTTGTTAATCGAGCAAAGGAATATCAAAAAATGCCAAAGGATATACAGGCATTGATTGAAAGTACCAATAAAAGCTCGTATTCGGCTCAAATCGGCTCTAAAAATCAACAGACGATAAAATTATCGCTCGAAGATAATAAAAGCCAAAATAAGCCGATTAAAGGTGTTCCAATGCCAAAAGAAATTAAGGAACGTATCGAGCAGATGAAAAGATAGGAGGTAAAGAGGTTTTGGTCGACCAATTAAAACATGTTTTACTCCTAGCGAAAAATGATAAAAGACAAGTATTCTAGGCAGAGATATGAAGAACGAAAAGCCAGTAACCTTTGCGTGCTTTGCGGAAAGCCACTTGATAGAGAAGGTGTGGTTTGCACGGCATGTAACAGCAAACGTACAGCATATGGCAGAGAGCTTTATAAAAAATTACAGGCAGTTGGTGTTTGCCCTAGATGTGGCAAGAACTTGCTGTATGGTGACGAAAAAAGCTGTATTGAGTGTAGGGCGAAATCAGCCGAAGCCGCGTCAAAGAAACGTGCTGCTGATGTAAAAAAATACAATGAGCGACAAAAGGCATGGCGAAAAGCACGATACGAAAAAGACAAGGAAAATGGCATATGCACACGCTGTCGCAAAAGGAAAGCAGACCCGGGGCATACCACTTGCACATTTTGCAGAGAAACAATGAGAAGAGCACGAGTTAAAATGCCCGAAAGAACCGGCAGATACGGACAAGGGCTATGTTTTTTCTGCGATAATCCGGTAAAACCCGGATATAAGGTCTGCGAAATGCACTATCAGCAAAACGTTAAGAACGCAACTTGTGAAAAGGCAAACATCGCACGACAGAAAATAAAAGAAAGGAGTCCACAATGGACGCCTTGAAAGATTTTTACGATTTTTACCGACCACTGCAAAGAAAATATGACTTGCAAATGATTTACAAAACCAATAGCAAGGAAGCAAAAATAACTATCCGGTGGCACGGTAAAGAGATTGTAAAAGTCACAGAAGAAACTACCGAAACCTGTTTTATCAGGGCAAAACGAGAACTTGAAGAAAGAATGAAGAAATATGAGCAACAAACTGAAACCAAAGAAAAAGCACAAAGAGCCGGATTTTACATGGACAAAATCCGAAAAAGTTACGCTGAAAAGCAGTAATGACCGCAGAAAGCTCGTAAGGCGGTCTTTCACAGACTTTATGGATTTGGGCTACTATGTACTGTATTTGCACCATGGATTTGGCAATAAGCGCATTGTAAGGCTTGAAAGAACCATAAACGAGTACCTTGAAAGAGCGCAGACTGAAAATGAAATGAAAACTGAAACACTTGCCGAACTTTTGAAAGTCAGATACGGCATTGATGTGCAGAAAGAGATTAATTTAATCCCAATGCAGCAGTTGATTAGGATTTATCAAAGGAATAATCCACTCACGATAAACGATACGAGACAGCTTTTGAATGACACGGCATACAGCTACATGGTTTTAGCATGTACGGCACTTAAACTAATGTTTAAATTGTCGGTTAGGGAAATTAAAGAGTTTATCGCAGAATTTAGGGACTTAATCGATACGCTGTATAAATTTAATCAATTCGGTCTGACATTGCCAAAAGTGGCACAATGCCTTGCTGATGAGGTTAATTACGTTGATGAAAGGTACATAAAGGTGATTGATTAATGAGTTATGTGCGGGAAAATGATAGTACACAGAATGCTCATATAAAGCATTCAAACGATAGTAGGCAGAAAGCCTACATGGAAACGCATAGAGACAATAAGGCATATGAGAGATTTAAACACATGCCGGATTATGGGAAAGGAGTATCAGACAATGACAAATAGAGAGAAATTTGCAGAACAGATTTTGGATATTGCTTGTAGTGGCAACAGATTAGCAGCTAGCAAAGCAACATTAGAGCCGACAGCGTGCCATAAATTGGCTTGTGGAGATTGTTTATTTAATACCCATGGCTCTTGCTATTGCGGAGACAAAGCAGACAAATGGGCGAATAGCGAATATGTTGAACCACCAATTGACTGGTCAAAAGTTGCAGTTGATACACCAATACTAATAAGAGATAGCAGTTTTTCCGAGTGGGGTAAAAGATATTTTGCAAAATATGAGAATGGGATAGTTTATGCTTGGAGCAATGGAGCAACATCGTGGAGTGGCGATGGGTGTACACCATGGAAACTGGCTAAGCTTCCGGATAAGGAGAGCAGTGATGGAAGATGAAAATTTCTTTGAAAAATGCAGAACTTGTCAATACTGTTTTACGAAAAATGATGATGGTTATGTTTATTGCAGTAAAAGAAATGGAAAATGCGAATATAAACCATATAAATTGAGAGGTGAGAAAAATAAGTACAGGAATGAATTTGGAAGAAGCGGAAATCGTAGCAGATAACATTGGCACATCACTATATTATGACGTCTACAATAAAGCACTTGATGATTTATTAAATTCTCTTCCGGATTGCGATTATGTCGGAATAGAACGTCTTGTTTGCTTGGTGGAACAGTTAAAGAGAGGTAGAGAAAATGAATAGTTTAGCAATAGGAGATAAATTACAAGCAATCAAAGAAATAGCGATTGGCGGTTGTGAAGATATTGAGGTTTCTGAAAAGATATTTGACCTTTGCGATGAAATTTTGGGGTTAGTTAATTCTGCCTCTTGTAACTGCCGGCGCAACAGCAATTCAAAAGAGAATGAGCCTTGTTGCAGATGTGATAGTAAACACACCAATGCCGACAGGATAAGGAATATGTCGGATGAAGAGTTAGCAGATACATTATTTGATAGCTGCCTTGAAGTTATGCATATAGACGAGTGTCCTTATGCAGATAATGTAGGGGTGTGTAAGAAGTGTATATTAAATTGGCTTCAATCAGAAGCAGAATAGGAGAGAATATGAGAATATTTAAAAGCGTAGACGAAAAATTAAAAGAGATTGGATTCAACAAAATCTGTGAAGATAAGCATGGTGCTCAATATGAACGCTACAATACAAAGTACAATTATTGGCAGCGCGTTGATATTTGGCATAAAGCTTCAGGCCGTCATATTTTACAGTCGTATGACAGAGACTTGATGGACGAAAAGAAGATTGGAAATACTAATGTTGGCCTTACAGGATATGAAATGAAGCTTTTTCTTAAAAAAATGAAAAAGCTAGGACTTTACAGCAAAACTGCGGGAATCGAGGGATAACATGGCAGAGAGTGAAACGATAAGAGAAAAAAGAAAATTCGCAATCGAACTAAAGCAATTAGTCCATCAAAAATGTATTGAAATCAATCACTATGTTAGCGGTTGCGACAGTCCGTTTAATTATTTACAGATTGCAGATGTACAGGAAAGTTTGAGGGAGATTGAAAATGCTTTGAATATTAAGGCTAAGGAGTGATGCAGAATGACCAACTTAACAACAGTAGTATACACCGCCCTCATAGTATTCGGCATAATCGGTCTGACAGAGGTAGCGTTTACATGGTACGACATCTACGGACAAGATAAGACCGATGATGAGATACAAGAGCAGTGGTGTAGTGAAAATATTAAACATTAATTAATTTATCAGAAAGGAATAGGTTGTCGCGACATAAAACCGAGGTTTCCTTTTGGTAAGAGAAAATGAATTTTGACAATTACTCTTGCGATAATCAAATGTCTATATTTGACTTCACGAGAGAATCAATTAGCATTACAAAGCCTATTCGCTTAATAGAACTTTTCGCCGGCTACGGAAGTCAGGCAATGGCACTAAAGAGAATAGGTGCTAAATTTGAGCACCACAGAGTTGTGGAGTTTGATAAGTATGCCATAGCAAGCTATAACGCAGTGCATGGCACAGATTTTCCTACAATGGATATAACTAAGGTTCATGCAGAAGATTTGAATATCTGCGACACAAATGCATTCACTTACTTACTTACTTACTCATTCCCTTGTACGGATTTATCAGTTGCCGGAAAACAAGCTGGAATGTCCAAGGGCAGTGGTACAAGAAGCGGTCTGTTGTGGGAAGTTGAAAGAATACTAACAGAAATCAGAGATAGTAACGGAGAATTACCACAGATTTTATTCATGGAGAATGTGCCACAAGTACATAGCCAGGATAATATGCCCGATTTTAGGAAGTGGCTAGATTTCCTTGAAAGCTTAGGTTACACAAATTACTATCAAGACTTGAACGCTAAAAATTATGGTGTAGCGCAAAATCGTGAAAGATGTTTTATGTTTTCATTCTTGGGCGAGTACAATTACCATTTCCCACAGCCCATACCACTCAAAAAGAAGTTAAAAGACTATCTCGAGGATAATGTAGATGAAAAGTATTACATTAACAATGAAAAGGCTGACAAGCTGATAAAACAGCTTATTGACAACGGCACATTACCACAACACAATCTTGACAGACAGACAGACAGACAGACAGACAGACAGACAGACAGACAGACAGACAGACAGACTTGCGTTGACGGAACAATCAATAAGCCACAACAGAGAGAAGTTGCGAACTGTATCAAGGCAAGATATGACTGTGGAATATCAAACTTGCGGTCAGATGGAAACTTGGTTGTTAAAGGATATGGGAGAGACGGCAGAAAAACAGATTGATGTAGCCGTAACTCTTAGGGCAAGAGATTATAAAGGCCTTGATAATTATGGAAGTAATGGAGTGATTGAATGGAAAAACTAACAGATGCTATCGGAATAACGCTTTTTGAAAGCAAAAAATTCGGTGGCGAAAAGGTACTTAGGGGGATTTGCCCTACCCTAAGAGCCAATAAAACAAGTAGCGGAGTGATTGAAGTAATGGCAGATGTAAATATAATAGGCTCTCTTGAAGCAAAATTTGAGAGTACCAACAGAATTTATGATGTGGGGGGGTGCAGTCCGACATTGAGTACAATGCAAGGTGGTAATCAAGAGCCAAAAATTCTTGAAGCAAAGCAGTTAGGATTTATGGATAATGGCACAGGTAAACACCAATCAAACACAGTATATGATGAAAATGCACTTTGCCCTAACATCACAACAGTTGAGGGTGGCGGTACACAACAGATTAAAGTGTGTGAAAGTCGGATAGTTGCTATGCGTGGCAGAAATCCTGATAATCCGTCAGATAGAACTGCGGGAAACCCAACGGAGCAGAGATTAGAAGTAAATATGCAAGATACAAGTAATTGCTTGACGAGTGTGCAAAAAGATAATTTATTGCTTGAAAACGTAAAAATCAGACAGGCTACAAAGGAAGACTCTATTGAATGTGAAATAGGCGGTTGCTTTGATGCAAGCTATCCTAACAGCAAAACAAGAAGAGGCAGAGTGCAAGACAAAGGCAATACTTGCCCTACATTAACCGCACAAAACCAAGAAGCTGTTAGAATTGAAAAAGTCGGTCAAATATCAAGCGACGGTTCCCAATGCGGTACAGTTATTTCTGATAATGGCATATCCGCTAATCTTGTAGCCGGAACACATGGATATGCGAATAGCCATATTGCTACGCAATATCGTATCAGAAAGCTAACACCGAGAGAGTGCGGACGGCTTATGGGTGTATCTGATGAAGATATTGACAAAATGGCAGCAGTAAACAGCAATACGCAGTTGTATAAGCAGTTTGGCAACTCGATAGTGGTAGATATTATGTGTGCTATGTTTAAAAATCTGAATATCAAGCAAGGAGATAACAATGAAGCACTACAAACCAATTAAATGTGTAGTCTGTAGCAAGAAATTTACACCGACCGCAGCTAATCAAAATACGTGTTGTGAAGCACATAGACAGCAGAGAGCTACGGAATTAAGGAAAATCAGAGAGAAGAAAAGACTTAAAAGAAAGCCCGCCAAGAAAAACAAACTTGCGGAAATCTGCGAGATTGCCAAGAGTAAGGGCATGAGCTACGGACAATATATGGCAGAACAGTATAAAAAGGAAGTGATGATAAGATGAATAGCAGAACTATAAGTGATATAGAGCCATTTGAAAGACAATGTGTATACGAGGACAACAAGCCATGTAACAGCTCGTGCCGATACTCAAATACTTGTATACACAGTGCAAGCAAAACCGAAGAATAGGAGACAGGCTTATGAAGTTTTCAAAACTTACTAAGCCGGAACTTGAAGAAATTATGAAAAATGCCAATTTCACCGATGAAGAAGCGGAAGTTTTTGAGTTGCTAGTTGCTGATAAGAGCCTTGAAGAAGTATCACAGAGACTATTAATTTCAAAAACGACCACTTCCCGGAGAGTGGCAACCATTAAGGAAAAGATAGAAAGGAGTCAGGCGATGATTAACAAAGTACCAATATGGGAAAAAGTAACGCTGACGATTGATGAGGCTGCGGAATACAGTAACATTGGAATTAACAGAATCAATGATATGCTTAATAATCCCTCGTGCCCTTTTGTACTTTTTGTCGGGAGAGGTAAGCGATTAGTCAAGCGCAAGGAATTTGAGAAATATCTCGAAAAGACAGACAGCATATAGATATATTGAATTATGAGCCATTATGTAGTAATATAGATATTATCATATAATGGCTTTTGATTTTGAAAGGAGCCATAAATCAGTATGGGAAAGGATTTGAGAGGAAAAGAGCTGGGAGTCGGAATAACCCAGCGCAAGGACGGACTCTATCAGGGCAGATATAAAGATAGGTTCGGCAAGAGCAAGACAATTTACAACAGCAAGTTGTCAGAACTGCGGAAAGAACTTAGTAAAGCAGTGACCGACAATCAACAATTCACAAGTGTTAGAGACAGCATTACCCTTGATGTGTGGTTTGACAGATGGATGAATGTATACAAGAAAAAGAGGGTGCGCCCCAATACCATTAGGGAGTACACGCATATATATAAGAAGAACATTTCACCATACTTAGGAAACCACGAAATAACATCTATTCGCAAGTCAGATGTGCAGGTACTTATCGACAAAGCTTCTGACGATAACTATAAGTATGAGAGACAGAGCAAAATCAAGGTTATTTTAAATGACATGTTCAGTAGAGCCATGGAAGATGACCTGATGATTAAGAATCCGGCGAAAGGTGTAAAGCTAAGAGCAGACAAGGAAGTTAACGCGTTTGCATTGACAGTAGAGCAACAGAACGAGTTTTTTGAAGCGTGCAAAGGCACATTTTACGACAATATGTATAATGTGGCAGTTAATACAGGTTTGCGACCGGGAGAACTGTTTGCGCTCACGATTGCAGATATACATATGGACGAGGGATATATTGATGTTAATAAGACACTTGTGTATCAGAAATACCTTGAAGATAAAGGCAAGACATTTCACGTTGAGCCACCAAAAACCAAGCAGAGTTACAGACACGTACCAATTAACAGTGTGTGCAAGGAATATCTGACGAAACAATTTGAGCTTAAAAAGATAGTTTCGACACGCAGACCTAAAGAACAGAACGAATATTTGTTTGTTACAAGGTTTAACACACCAATTAATTCGGTTATATACAGCGACTCTATACGTTCAGTTGTAAGACGGATAAATGATACAAAGAGCAGTGACAATGAATTTCCATTTTTTAGCGGTCACACATTCAGACATACGTTTGCGACAAGATGTTTTGAGTCAGGCATAGAGCCGAAAGTCGTTCAATCATATTTGGGTCATGCAACACTGAAAATGACAATGGACTTGTATACACATGTTACACCTGAAAAATCGTTTGCTGACATTGAAAAAATCGTTAGCACCGACAACAAAATCATAGAATATAGAAGAAAATGTGTGTAGTAAGTGTGTAGTAGTACACACAATCAATTCACAGAATGTTGAAAAATCAACACTCGTAAGGCATTTTTGTACTAAAACTGGTAAAATTATTATGTGTACCAGGAGGTGCCGTACGAGTTCATAAACAACCGCGAGATAATTGGAAAATAATGACAAAAATTATAGTATTTTTTAGTTAATTTTGAATTGCATAAATGCTAAAATGTGGTAAAATATAACTATAAACCATTATAAAAAAACAAAATAATTGCAAAAGCTAACAAAAATTTAATGAAATTAAACAAGGGGGATTTTAATATGGCAAAAGAGCTAGTTGCGATGCTTCTTGCCGGTGGTCAGGGCTCCAGACTTTATGCACTGACGCAGAAACTTGCAAAGCCGGCAGTTCCGTTTGGAGGCAAATACAGGATTATTGATTTTCCACTTTCTAATTGTGTTAATTCAGGCATAGATACAGTTGGTATATTGACACAGTACCAGCCGTTTGTGCTGAATGAGTACATAGGAAATGGACAGCCATGGGATCTTGACAGATTATATGGAGGAGTGCATGTGCTGCCACCGTATCAGAAGGCTTCAGGCTCAGACTGGTACAAGGGAACAGCCAATGCGATTTATCAGAATATTGCATTTATCGAGAGATATGATCCTGAGTATGTTATCATACTTTCAGGAGATCAGATTTGTAAGCAGGACTACAGCGATTTCCTTAAGTTCCATAAGGAGAAAAATGCTGAGTTTTCTGTAGCGGTTATGGAGGTTCCATGGGAGGATGCATCACGTTTCGGCCTCATGGTAGCAGATGATGACGACAAGATCACAGAGTTTCAGGAGAAACCAAAGAATCCTAAGTCTAATCTTGCATCCATGGGTATTTATATCTTCAATTGGGATATACTTAAGAAGTATCTTATCGAGGATGAAAATGATCCGGATTCAGAGAATGATTTCGGTAACAATATCATTCCAAACCTTTTGAGGGATGGCCGCAGGATGTATGCTTATCACTTTAACGGCTACTGGAAGGATGTAGGAACAATACCTGCACTCTGGGAGGCAAACATGGAGGTGCTTGATCCTGAGCACAGCGGTATCAACCTGTTTGATGAAAACTGGAAGATATACAGCCGTAACAGCGGCCATACAGGACATTTCATCGGCAACAGCGCAGAGGTTACAGACTCTATGATTACCGATGGCTGTGTAGTGAAGGGCACAGTAAAGCATTCAATTCTTTTTGGCGGTGTCGTCGTAGAAGAGGGCGCTGTGGTAGAGGATGCAGTTGTCATGGGTGATACTGTGATAAAAAGAGGCGCTAAGGTCACACACTGTATAGTTGCAGAGGGCGTTACAGTAGGCTGTGATGCAGTTATTGGAGAAAAGCCGGCGGAGGACGTGACAGGTGATGTTGCTACAATTGCACCGGGAGTTACAATTGGCGACAGAGCGGTTATAGGACCAAAGGCAATGGTATATAATGATGTTGAGGAGGGCCAGGAACAATGCTAAACATGAACAACGAAGAGGCTTTGGCTATTATTTTTGCAAACAGCTACGATGCCCTCATTCCTGAGATGGTATCCGAGAGACTTATGGCTTCCATTCCGTTTGCAGGTCGTTACAGACTCTGCGATTTCCTGATTTCAAGCATGGTGCATAGCGGAATCGACAATATATCTCTCATAGTTAAGAAGAATTATCACTCTCTGATGGACCACCTGGGCTCAGGTCAGGAGTTTGATCTAGCAAGAAAAAATGGTGGTATCAATATAGTTCCGCCTTATGCACAGAAGCAGATTAAGGTGTATGAGGGTCGTGTTGAGGCAATCGAAAGCCTTAAGGGCTATCTGAGAAAGTGTACTCAGAAGTATGTTATCATGGCTGATGCCAACTATGTATTCAATTTTGATTTCAGGGAGCTGATTGAGGCACATAAGAACACAGGGGCTGATATCACTGCAATGTACCGCAAGCAGGAGGTACCGAAGGTATTCTTAAGACCAAACGGCAACAATGATGAGATGTACTATACATTTGATATAGATGATGGACGTATCAAAAAGATATATATCAATGCCATGGATATGGGCAAGGTAAACTTTGGCATGAATATCTATATCATGGAGAAGGAGAAGCTCATTAGAATAGTGGATGACGCTTTTGTACATGGTTATTCTTATTTTACAAGGGATCTGATGGCTGCAAACACTGATTCACTCAATATCCAGGCATATGAGTACACAGGCTATGCTTCACAGATTACAGATATGAAGAGTTATTTCGAGGAGAATATGAAGCTCCTTGATGAGGATAACAGGGAAGCATTGTTTAAGACTGGCAATTCTATCTATACAAAGATCAGGGATGATAACCCTACAAGATACATAAATGGCTCAAAAGCCAAGAATGTCATGGTTGCTGATGGCTGTGTCATCGAGGGTACCGTGGAAAACAGCATCCTATCAAGAGGCGTCAAGATAGGAAAGAATGCAAAGGTCAAGAACTGCATCCTGCTACAGGATACGGTAATTGAGGATGGCGCCAATCTGGAGTACGTGATCACAGACAAGAATGTTCGCGTATCAAGAAATAGATCACTTACGGGAAATGACTCATTCCAGGTTTACGTGGCAAAGGGACAGACCGTATAGCCGGTTAAGGAGGAACATGGACATGGCAGAGAATAGAAACACAATAAATATCAAATCAGATGAGTCTGGCGAGATCAAGGTAGCAGATGAGGTTGTAGCTATCATAGCAGGTCTTGCTGCCACTGAGGTTGAGGGAGTAAGCTCCATGGCAGGCAATATCACAAACGAGATTGTCAGCAGGCTCGGTATGAAGAATCTCTCAAAGGGAATTCAGATTGAGATAGCAGACAATGAGGTAGTGGTTGATGTAGCACTCAATATTGCTTATGGATACAGCATCCCTGAGGTTTCTACAAAGGTACAGGAGAAGGTTAAGTCTGCAATTGAGACAATGACAGGGCTTTCTGTGGCTACTATCAATGTTCGTATAGCAAGTGTTGATATGGGAGAGAATTAAATAGTTCTTTTTAAATGATCACAAATGTAGTATAATTAAGGATGTCGTACAGACATCCTTAATTTATATAAAATATTATTCACGAGAGGAATTTAAATGACAAGAAGCAAGATAAGAGAAAACGTTTTTAAGATGCTTTTCAGGGTTGAGTTTCATGACAAGTCTGAGCTTGCAGAGCAGATGGAGCTTTTAAATGATGAGCTTACAAATCCTACAGACGAGGAAAGACAGTATATTGATGAAAAATGCAGTGCGATTATTGAGCATATGGCAGAGCTTGATGCACTCATCGATGAGAAGTCTACAGGCTGGAAGACCAATCGTATGGCAAAGGTTGATCTGGCAATTATCAGATTGGCAGTTTATGAGATAAAGTTTGAGGACGATATTCCTACAAAGGTTTCAATAAATGAGGCTGTTGAGCTTGCAAAGAAGTATGGTGCAGATGAGTCAGGTGCATTTGTAAACGGAGTGCTTGCAAAGTTTGCATAGCTTAAGAGGAACAGCGATATAGAGCATTGAACATGGCAAATAGAAATATATATTCGGTAGCGCAAGTAAATAGCTATATTAAAAATATGTTCGCTCAGGATTTTATGCTCAGACAGGTGAGTATAAAGGGAGAGGTAAGCAACTGCAAGTATCACACGAGCGGTCATATTTATTTCACAATAAAGGACGCGGGAGCAGCCATGAACGCTATTATGTTTGCGGGCAGCAGGGCGGCAGGACTTTCCTTCCACATGAAGGAGGGGGACCAGGTTATTGTGACAGGTTCCGTTGAGGTGTATGAGAAGACCGGCGCATATCAGCTTTATGCCAAAAAGATAGAGCTTGACGGAGAGGGCAATCTGTATCTCAAATTCGAGCAGCTAAAGCATGAGCTTGAGGAAATGGGCATGTTTGCCGCAGAGTACAAGCAGCCTATTCCGCAGTATGCCGGCCGTATTGGCGTGGTTACAGCACCGACAGGCGCGGCCGTGCAGGATATAAGGAATGTATCATCGCGCAGGAATCCATATGTACAGGTCATACTTTATCCGGCACTGGTGCAGGGAGAGGGTGCGGCTAATAGCATAGTGAAGGGCATACAGACATTGGATGCGATGAATCTTGATGTGATAATAGTCGGCAGAGGCGGAGGCTCCATAGAGGATTTATGGGCCTTTAATGAGGAGATTGTGGCGAGAGCCATATTTGACTGCCGCACGCCAATCATCTCGGCAGTAGGTCATGAGACAGACTGGACGATAGCGGATTTTGTGTCAGACAGGAGAGCACCCACACCTTCAGCGGCTGCAGAGCTTGCAGTCAGTGACTACAGACAGACGTTAGAGCGTCTTGACAATCTACGCCGCAGGATGGACAGAAATCTGACAGGCCGGATTGATTTTTTCAGGGAAAAGCTGTCACATATTAAAACAAGACTTAATTTCCTTAGTCCACAGAATAAACTAAATGAGAATAAAAGGCGTCTGGCAGATATCGAGGATGCACTTGAAAGGATTATGAAGCAGAGGCTTTCGGATTGCAGACAGCGTCTGGCACTGCTTTCAGGTACACTGGATGCATATTCACCGGCCAAAAAGCTGGCACAGGGCTATGCGTATGTCGAGGTGGAAAAGAAGGGGGCACTGCACAGTGTATCCGATATCAATGCAGGCGATGACATAAATATATATCTGATAGACGGTCATGCAAGGGCCGTAGTTTCGGAGGTTATTAACGATGAGCAAAGAAAATGAAAAAACACTGACACTCGAGGAGCGCTTTGCACACTTAGAGCAGATAGTGGCGAGGATGGAGGATGCGGATGTATCCCTGGATGAGGCCTTTGAGCTCTACAAGAAGGGGCTTGATGAGGTAAAGAGTGCCAATGATATGGTACAGGGCATGGAAAAGGCCATGCTTGTGCTAAACAGCGACGGACAACTGGAGGAATTCTGATGAGCTTAAATGGAAATTTAAATAAGTCACAATTCATGGAAGAGCTGCAGCAAAAGGTAGAGCATATAAATAACGTGCTTGAGAAGTTTCTTCCCGCTGAGGAGGGACAGCAGAGGATTATTTTTGAGGCCATGAACTATAGTGTGAGAGCCGGTGGAAAGAGGCTTCGCCCTATCCTCATGGAAGAGACTTACCATATGTTTGGCGGAAGCAGTGCAGTGATTGAGCCATTTATGGCGGCAATCGAGATGATACACACCTACTCGCTGGTGCATGATGACCTGCCTGCCATGGACAATGATGAGTACAGGCGTGGAAAGAAGACCACACATGCTGTGTACGGTGAGGCTATGGGCATTCTTGCAGGTGATGCACTTTTAAACCTGGCATATGAGACCGCAGCAAAGGCTTTTGGCATGGAAGTGGTTGATGCGCGTGTGGCAAGGGCATTTGCGGTGCTTGCAAAAAAGGCAGGCGTGTATGGTATGGTCGGAGGACAGGTGGTTGATGTGGAAAGCGAGAAATCCGATGACTGTCCTATCACAAGGGAAAAGCTTGACTTTATCTACAGGCTTAAGACAGGCGCACTTATAGAGAGCTCGATGATGATAGGAGCAATCCTTGCAGGGGCGTCGTCTGATGAGGTATCACGCGTGGAGCAGATAGCGGCAAAGCTGGGGCTTGCGTTTCAGATACAGGATGATGTGCTTGATGTCACAAGTACACTTGAGGTGCTTGGAAAGCCGGTAGGCAGTGACGAGAAAAATAATAAAGCGACATATGTCACATTTGAGGGATTGGATAAAGCGGTTTCTGATGTGGAGCGCATCTCCAAGGAGGCAGAGGAGCAGCTTGATGATTTGGGATACGACGATGCATTTCTTAAGGAGCTATTTGAATATTTGATCCATCGGGAGAAATAGGATGGTTTTAGAAAAGATACAAAAGGAAAATGATATAAAAAAACTGACACCTGAGGAGCTTGAGCTGTTAAAGGATGAAATCAGGCAGTTTCTTATAGAGAGCATATCGGTGACAGGAGGTCATCTGGCATCAAACCTCGGAGTTGTGGAGCTTACCATGGCGCTGCATCTGTGCTTTAATCTGCCGAAGGATAAGATAGTGTGGGATGTAGGGCATCAGTCGTACACACACAAGATACTCACCGGCAGAAAGGATGGATTTTCATCGCTCAGACAGTATGGAGGCATGAGCGGTTTCCCAAAGGCGGATGAGAGCGACTGTGACTGCTTTAATACAGGACACAGCTCCACATCTATCTCAGCGGGACTTGGGCTTGCGACAGCCAGACAGGTGACAGGAGAGGACTACCACGTGGTTTCAGTCATCGGAGACGGTGCGCTGACTGGAGGCATGGCTTATGAGGCGCTCAACAACGCTTCAAGCGTGAAGGGCAATTTTATTATAGTGTTAAACGACAACAATATGTCGATTTCAGAGAACGTCGGGGGCATCAGCCAGTATCTTTCAGGCTTTCGCACAGCGGATGCATACAGGGATTTTAAGAATAATGTCATGAATTCCCTAAACCATATACCAATCTACGGAGAGCGTATGGTAAAGCATATCAGGAATACAAAGAGCAGCATAAAGCAGCTTTTTATTCCGGGGATGTTCTTTGAGGAGATGGGCATTATCTATTTGGGACCTGTGGATGGCAGTGATATAAAGGAAATGTGCCGTGTGTTTGATGAGGCAAAGCGTGTGGATGGTCCGGTGCTTGTGCATGTGCTCACGAAAAAGGGAGCAGGCTATGGCCCGGCTGAGCGTTATCCTTCCAGATTTCACGGTGCAGAGCCATTTGTCATAGAGACAGGACTTCCAAAGAATAAGCGCACGAAGGCCAATTACACAGATGTCTTCTCAACAGTCATGAAGAAGCTGGGCGAGAGAAATCCAAAGGTAGTTGCGATAACGGCTGCCATGGCAGATGGAACAGGGCTTCGCAGATTCCACCGCAATTTCCCGGATAGATTTTTTGATGTGGGAATAGCCGAGGCACATGCCACGACCTTTGCGGCAGGGCTTGCAAAAGCAGGACTTATCCCGGTATTTGCGGTGTACTCGTCATTTTTACAAAGGGCGTTTGACCAGATACTTCACGATGTGTGCATACAGAATCTGCATGTCATCTTTGCAATCGACAGGGCAGGGCTTGTAGGCAGTGACGGAGAGACACATCAGGGAATATTTGACATATCATATCTGTCGGTCATCCCGAATATGACAATCATGGCTCCGAAGAATAAGTGGGAGCTGTCTGATATGATGAAGTTTGCAGTGGCATATGACGGTCCGATTGCACTCAGATATCCAAGAGGGGCAGCCTATGACGGCCTTAAGGAAATCAGACAGCCGATAGAGCTTGCAAAGAGTGAGTTAATCAGAAAAGGAAGCACGGTGGCTATCATGGCACTCGGCAGTATGGTAAAGACTGCCGTTGATGTAGTAAAGCTGCTTGAGGCAGAGGGAATCTCTGCTACACTTATCAATGCGCGTTTTGCAATGCCTTTTGATAAGGAAGCAATTAAGGAACTGCTGGCTGAACACAGTCTGCTTGTGACTATGGAGGAAAACGTGCAAAGCGGCGGTTTTGGTGAGCATGTGACGGAGTATGTCAAGACTAACGGCATAGCTCTTGAGGTGTTGACAGTTGCACTTCCTGACTGCTATGTGGAGCATGGCAATGTAGAGGTGCTCAAAAAGGAGCTGCATGTGGATGCCGAATCCGTGGCTAAGCGTATAATAGCAGCATTATAGATAGAGGTAACATACAGTATGAAAGAAAGATTAGACGTATTACTTGTAAATAGAGGCCTTGCACCATCACGGGAAAAAGCAAAGACCATGATTATGGAAGGCAATGTTTTTGTAAATAACAACCGTGAGGATAAGGCGGGAAGCACATTTCCTGATGACTGCAATATTGAGATTCATGGAAAGACACTGCAGTATGTGAGCCGTGGAGGGCTAAAGCTTGAAAAGGCTATGAAGCACTTTGATATCACGATGGATGGCAAGGTGTGCATGGATATAGGTGCTTCAACAGGCGGTTTTACAGACTGTATGCTTCAAAATGGTGCTAAAAAGGTGTATGCCGTGGATGTCGGATATGGCCAGTTTGCATGGAAGCTGCGTCAGGATGAGCGCGTGGTGTGCATGGAAAAGACCAATATCAGATATGTGACGCCCAATGACATAGATGATGAGCTGGATTTTGCATCGGTTGATGTGTCATTCATATCACTTACCAAGGTGTTAGGTCCTGCAAGAGCACTGTTAAAGGACGGTGGCGAGATGGTTTGTCTTATCAAGCCACAGTTTGAGGCAGGCAGGGAAAAGGTAGGTAAAAAGGGCGTGGTCCGTGACAAGAGCGTGCATGAGGAGGTAGTGAACAATATCATATCCTTTGCACTTTCAAATGGATTTAGCGTGTTAGACCTTGAGTATTCGCCAATCAAGGGGCCGGAGGGCAATATAGAGTACCTCGTACATATCAAAAAGACAGATGATCCTATAAAGGAGGAATCAGTGGATATTCATAGTGTGGTCGAGGCCGCGCATGGAGAGCTGGACAGGAAATAGACTATGAAACATTTTGTTGTGATAGCAAATGCCTATAAGGACAGGGATTTTGCACTTACAAATAAAATAGTGGCATACATAGAGCAAAAGGGCGGCACGGCAAAGGGGCTTATGAGCAATGTCGAGGCTATATCCGATAACGAGTTTGAGCTAGAGGATATACCACAGGATACGCAGTGTATTCTTGTGCTCGGCGGAGATGGTACACTGATTCGTGCAGCCACAAGGGTGGAGACACTTGAGATTCCGCTTATGGGAGTGAATCTTGGCACACTCGGCTATCTGTGTGAGGTGGAGGAAGCTACGGTATTTGACGCTATTGATTCGCTCATGGCTGATAAATACATGACAGAGGACCGTATTATGCTCACAGGGCATAAAAGAGGCAGTGAGACCTCGAGAGTTGCATTAAATGATATAGTCATCCATAGAAAGGGCAATTTGCAGATATTAAGCCTCAATGTGTATGTAAACGGTGAGTTTTTAAACAATTACCATGCCGACGGCATAATTGTTGCGACTCCAACGGGCTCTACAGGCTACAGTATGTCGGCGGGAGGTCCGATTGTGGATCCGAAGGGCGATATGATACTGCTCACACCGAACAATGCTCACAATCTTACGTCAAAGAGCATTGTGCTTTCAGGCGATGATGAGATAGAGATAGAGATTCTAAGCCGCAGGGAGCAAAACGATGAGCTGGCGTGTGTCAGCTATGATGGCGACACCGCGGCAGAGCTGGCTGTGGGAGACCGTTTTGTTATTTCAAAGGCAGCCAATCATACAAAGATCTGCAAGCTCCACCAGAGAAGCTTTTTGGAGATACTCCGCAAAAAGATGGGAAATTATTCATAACACAGATAAGGATTGTTATAATGAATAGTTACAAATAATATTTATGAGGTGACAGGACATGAAAACAAACAGACAATCCAAGATAATTGAGATAATCCAAAAGAATGAGGTAGAGACGCAGGATGAGCTCTCTGCGCTTCTTGAAAAAGATGGTTTTCGCGTGACTCAGGCCACAGTATCCAGGGATATCAGGGAGCTTAAGCTCACGAAAATCCCTACCGCAAGCGGCAGACAGAAGTACGCCGTGATAACGGATGCACCTGAGAATCTCTCAAAGAAATACGAAAGAGTACTCAGAGAGGGCTTTTTGTCAATGGATATGGCACAGAATATCCTCGTTATAAAGACTGTATCGGGAATGGCAAGCGCTGTCTGTGCTGCAATAGATGCCATGAAGATGAGAGAAATCGTCGGTTCGATTGCAGGAGATGACACAATCATGTGTGCAATCCGGACTGTTGATGATACATATGCGGTGATGAAAAAAATCCGCAGAATTGTGGAATAATGTTACATGAATATCAGATTATAGCTGAACTGTAACAGAAAATAACATATATCGTCATGCCTGGGAGAGGAAGGAGAAAATATGTTACAAAATCTACATGTAAAGAATCTGGCACTCATAGATGAGTGTGAGGTTGAGTTTTCCGACGGACTAAATATACTGTCAGGAGAGACCGGAGCCGGAAAATCAATCATCATAGGCTCTATCAATCTGGCGCTTGGGGAAAAAGTGCAAAAGGAGATGCTAAGAGACAATGAAAAGCCTGCTTTTGTGGAGCTTATTTTTTCAGTTGAGGACCCAAAGATTATAGAGGCTTTAAGGGAGCTTGATGTGGAGGTCGAGGACGGATGCGTGATTTTAAGCCGTAAAATCACACAGTCGCGCGCAGTCGGCAGGGTAAACGGTGAGGCTGTGTCTGTTTCGCGAATGAAGGAAATAGCCTCATATCTCATAGACATCCACGGTCAGCATGAGCACCAGTCACTTTTATCAAAGAAAAAACACCTTGATATTCTTGATGAGTACGCAAAGCAGTCGCTTGGAGATAAAAAGCAGCAGCTTTCAGTCACATACAAAGCATATAGGGCGCTTAAGGATGAGTATGAAAAGTCAAATATCGACAATGAAGACAGAAGCCGTGAGCTGTCATTCCTTGAGTACGAGGTGAAGGAGATAGAAGAAGCTTCTCTTGTGCCGGGTGAGGATGAGGAGCTTGAGGCGCAGTTTAGGAAGTTTTCAAACGGAAAGAAAATCATGGAGGGCGTAAATGCTGCATATTCTGCAACAGGAGGCGAGATGGAGAGTGCCTCAGAGCTTATTGGCAGGGCGGTAAGAGAGCTGTCGCAGGTATCAGGCTATGATACGGATGTGGAAGCTCTTGAGAGTCAGCTATCAGAGATAGACAGTCTGCTTTCTGATTTTAATCACGAGATATCAGGATATATATCACAGGCTGAGTTTGACGAGGAGACCTTCTATGAGACACAAAAGCGTCTGGATGAGATAAATCATCTAAAGAGCAAATACGGCAACTCAATTGATGATATACTGATATCACTCAATGAAAAGAGGGAGCGTATCAGTGTCCTGAATGATTATGATTCTTATTTACAGAAATTAGAGCAGCAGCTTGCGAAAAAGGAAAAGGAGCTGGCACAGATATCGGATGAGGTATCAGAAATCAGACAAAGGAGTGCTGTAAAGCTTGTGTCAGAAATTAAATCAGCACTTAATGATTTGAATTTTCTCGATGTACAGTTTGATATGCAGTTTGACAGATTGCCGGACTATACGGCAAACGGCATCGATGCGCCGGAGTTTCTCATATCAACTAACCCCGGAGAGCCGCTTAAGCCGCTCGGCAAGGTAGCATCGGGAGGAGAGCTGTCGCGTATCATGCTTGGCATCAAGACGATCATGGCGGAAAATGACCACATTGAGTCGCTTATTTTCGATGAGATTGATTCGGGAATCAGTGGACGTACAGCTCAGATGGTCTCTGAGAAGATGAATGAGCTTGGCCGCAACCACCAGATTATATGTATCACACATCTGCCACAGATAGCAGCTATGGCAGATGCACATTTCCTTATTGAGAAAGCAGTCGAGAACAAATCCACGGTTTCAAGGATTCGAAGGCTAACTGACAATGACAGCGTTGCTGAGCTTGCCAGAATGCTCGGCGGTGCAAAGATCACAGATACCGTGATGGAGAGCGCACGCGAGATGAAAGAGCTTGCCATGGAGAAAAAAGCACTATCATAAATATTATGTGGAAGGTGTCGAGGTCATCATGGTGGCGGTATATGCCATGATGGAAAACACATAAACTGTCAAACTATATTCGGTTACGAATAAAATAAAAATGACAGACGCATACTAATCCAAATGGAGGTAATAGTATGCGGAAGTTTTTTGGAAAATTTGTGAGTGTCACGCTGGCTGCAGTAGTGATAGCTATGTTTGCACTAAGCAGTGATGATAAGTGGTGCAGCAGGGTAGATAAGGCATTTGATGAAAGTGCATTAGGAAGTTTTTTAAATGAATCAAAGGCCGGATATGGAAGATATGCGACAGGGCTTCCAGGACAGGCGGCCAGTGTATTGGCTGATTCAGGCGAGAATGGTGAAAATGGTGAAAACGGTGGAAACGGCGGAACCGAACAAGACATAGGACAGACAGCAGATACAGCATCAACTCACAGAGCTACTGACAGAGATTATGAAGAGACAGATAAAATAAGTGATGGAATAAGTGTTAAGGGTGTATATGCCTGTGGCAGGCTGACCGGCATATATGAGCAGACAGAGGGCGTGCTTGTAGTGAATACGACGGAGGTGACAGACGAGGATGGCAAAAAAGTCAATCCTGCAGATAAAAAGGTGCAGTGCGGTGATTATATCCTATCTGTCAATGGGCGTACTGTTGCAGACAAGGAGGAGCTTTCTGAAGCTGTGAATGATATCATGAAGGAATATGATGAAAGGCATGAAGATGAAAGTAATGAAGATGAAAGTAATGAAGATAAAAGTACCGTAAACATTAAATTTCTTCGAGGCGGTGAGAAAATGTCAGCGGATATCACACCTGTCAGGATGGATGATGGCAGATACTATATGGGAATATGGGTGAAGGACGATCTGGCAGGAATCGGTACTATCACTTATTATACAAAGGACGGCCGTTTTGGAGCGCTGGGGCATGGAATAGGAGACGGAACGCAAAGCGGCAATCTCTTGTATGCAAACAGTGGTGATTTGTACAGTATGAAGCTTACCAAAATCAAAAAGGGAAAATCCGGCGCGCCGGGCGAGATAGGCGGAGTGGTATATTTTGGCAAAAAAAGCCATATAGGCACACTTGACTGCAATAGTAATCTGGGAATTTACGGACAGCTTGACAGCGATGAATTGTCGGAATATGCCGCAGAGGATACGTATTATCCGATTGCAGACAAGGATGAGATACACACAGGCAGTGCACAGATGATATCGGAAATATCGGGAAAACTGGAAAAATATAATCTGGAAATAACAAATATAGACAAAAAGGCGACAGATACCAACAAGGGAATGGAGCTTAAGGTGACAGACGAAAGGCTGATAGAGCTTTCCGGTGGAATAGTGCAGGGCACATCCGGAAGCCCTATCATACAGGATGGCAAAATAATAGGAGCAGTCACCCATGTGTTTGTTGATGATCCGACAGGAGGCTACGGCATCTGTATTGATGAGATGCTGTAATTACTGCTCCATTTGGCGAAGCTCCGGCAGTACTGTACAAAGCATGGTTACAAAGCAGATGCTTCCGCCAATCACGTTTGAAACAGGCTCTGCCATAAACACACCGTCGGTTCCCATACCAAAGGAGTATGGCAGAATATATGTCAGCGGTACGACGATGAACACCTTGCGAAGCAGGGAGAAAAATATAGCCCTCTTCTTTTTATTCAGTGATTTGAAGGTGGTCTGTCCGATGTACTGCAGATCCATAAATATGAATGCCGCAAAGTAGATATTTAAAGCCTTTATGGCATCATCCATGAGAGTGGCATCGGAGCTGAAAATTGCAATCAGAGCATGCGGGGCAAGTATAATAACGCTCCACATGGCTGCCGTGTATATAAGCACAAGAAGCCCCATCGTAAAAATAGATTTTCTCACCCGGGCAGGCCTTTTGGCGCCATAGTTGTAGCTTAAAACAGGAGACGAACCCTCCACGATAGCATAAATTGGAGTCTCGACCATCTGCCTGATGCTTGATACGATGGTCATTACCGATATGTACAAATCGCCTCCGGTCACTGAAAGCACATTGTTGCAGCATATAGATACCAGACTGTTGGTAAGCTGCATGACACAGCCGGAGGTGCCGAGACTTATGATATCCTTTGCATAGCGCGTGTTTTCACTAAATTCAAAGAGCGTCAAAAGACGCACCTTAAGCTCAGCCTTTTTCCTAAGAAAGTGAAGCACATAGAGAGCAGACAGTATTTGTGAGATGACCGTAGCAATAGCTGCTCCTTTGATGCCAAAATTAAATCCAAATATAAAAAGCGGGTCAAGCACCAAATTGGCAATGGCTCCGATTGCCACGGACAGCATGCCTGTAGTGGAGTAGCCCTGAGCGTTGATAAAGGGATTCATGCCTGTTGAAATCATGGATGGGAGTGTTCCAAGCAGATAAATGAGCAGGTATGGGAGTGCATATTTAAGGGCATTTTCAGATGCACCAAAGAGTATTAAAAGGGGCTTTGCAAAAATCATGCACAAAGCTGTAAAAATGACTGCAAATGTGCAGACCATTGTAAAGCTGGTATTCATTATAGTATTTGCGGCCTTGTCATCACTCATGCCTCTTTTTATTGAAAAAAGTGGAGCGCCGCCGCTTCCAAAGAGATTTGAGAAAGCGATTGTCAGCATTATAATAGGAAAGCAGAGCCCCACAGCACCGAGTGCAGTAGTTCCGACATCAGGTATGCGGGCGATGTATATGCGGTCCACTATGTTGTACAACAGGCTTAGAATCTGTGCTACAAGCATGGGCAGAGCAGCCTGCAATATGTTTTTCTTTATCGAATCGTTATCAAAATCTATTTTTTTCATAAATTACCTCTTTTGGATTTGCTTCGTTCATTATATCACCTCATATAAAAAAATCAAAGGCTCAGCCTGTTTTGATATAGATTTTATTTATGACAAACTAAAAGAAAAATATATTTTACAATGACAAAAAATTACAGTAATATATGGACTATGACATTAAAACTTATCAAATAATCATATATACCGGAGGATAACATGAAGATTACACAGATACATACAAACAAACCACAGTCACTTTCTTTCGAGATTTTTCCACCAAAGAAGGAGGAGGACTTTAAAAATATTGACGAGATGCTTGAGATACTCTGTGATTGTCATCCTGAGTACATCAGCGTGACATTTGGCGCAGGCGGCAGCTCAAACAATAACAAGACTATCGAGATTGCGAAGAAAATCAAGAACCAGTACAATGTGGAGCCGGTCGTACACCTTACATGTCTGTGCTATAACAAGGCTGAGATAGATGAGTTCACCAGACAGCTTTCATATGAGGGCATCGAGAATATCCTCGCTTTAAGAGGAGACAGAAATCCAAATGTGCCTGCAAAGGAGGATTTTCTCCATGCAAGCGACCTTATTAAGTACATAAAGGACACCACAGGTGATCAGTTCTGTATCGCAGGTGCGTGCTACCCGGACATACATCCGGAGGCAGCTGATAAGGTAGATGATATTAAGAATCTTAAGAAAAAGGTTGATGCCGGTGCAGAGCTTCTTTTATCGCAGCTCTTCTTTGACAATGATACCTTCTTCAATTTTGCTGAGGACTGCAGGCTTGCAGGTATCAATGTGCCGGTTATCCCGGGCATAATGCCTTGTATCAATGCGGCTCAGATTCAGAGAATGGTCACAATGTGCGGTGCTAAGTTCCCGGAGAAATTCCAGAAGATTGTGCACAGATACGGAGACAACAAGGCCGCACTTTTTGATGCCGGAATGTCTTACTGCGAGAGTCAGATAATTGAGCTTTTAGCTAATGATGTGGAGGGAATTCATCTTTACACTATGAACAATGTGAGAGTCGCAAAGCGTTTAACAGAGGGAATCAAGAACCTTATTTAGGACAATAGTACGGAACGTAGGCCCTGGGTACCACTGGCGCACACGTATTCCCGCCGTCGCTACGCTACCAAACTGCAAATTCGAATAAAAAATATCAACCGTTGCAAAAAGTACTCTAGATGATTATAATAGGTATATTAGATTTGTAAATGGAAACAATGTCCATATTAAATCGAAATTAAATTATATAATATATTAAGGAGACAGTATAAAAATGAAAGAAAAATCAAGAAGCACTTTTTCCGGCAACATTGGGTTCGTTCTTGCGGCAGCCGGCAGTGCGGTAGGACTTGGAAATATATGGAGGTTTCCGTATCTGGCAGCAAAGGACGGAGGAGGACTTTTTCTGCTGGTGTATCTGATACTTGTTCTGACTTTTGGCTTTGCATTGCTTACCACTGAGATTGCAATAGGCCGTAAGACCGGACAGGGACCGCTCACCGCGTATGGTCTTATCAATCCAAAGGGCAAGTTTATCGGTGTGCTTGCGTGTATAGTACCGGCTATTATTCTGCCTTACTACTGTACTATAGGTGGATGGGTTTTAAAGTATTTTACAATTTTCATTACAGGAAGCGGTAAGAATGCGGTTGCGGATGGATATTTCACAGGTTTTATCACAGGCCAGTGGGCACCAATCATATTCGGAGTGGTTTATCTGCTTTTAACAGCAGCAATTGTCATTGGTGGAGTCAATAAAGGCATCGAGCGGTTCAGCAAGGTGCTTATGCCTATCCTTGTTGTGCTTATTTTTGCAATCGGAATTTTCTCACTGACGCTTCATTATAAGGATGCGTCGGGCACAGTAAGAAGTGGTCTTGAGGGACTTAAGATTTATGTGATTCCGGATTTCAAAGGGCTTACAATGCAAAAGCTTTTCACCGTATTTGTTGATGCGCTCGGTCAGCTTTTTTATTCAATCAGTGTAGCTATGGGAATCATGGTTGCATATGGTTCGTATGTCAAGAAGGAATCAAAGCTCATGGGCTCAATCAACCAGATCGAGATTTTTGATACACTTGTTGCATTCCTTGCAGGTCTTATGATCATTCCGGCAGTATATGTATTTATGGGCCGTGACGGCATGTCAGCAGGACCGGGGCTTATGTTTATATCATTGCCAAAGGTATTTAATGAAATGGGAATAGCAGGAGATATTGTTGGACTGATATTCTTCATGATAGTTGCATTCGCAGCAGTCACATCGTCTGTATCAATTATGGAGGCTATTGTATCGAGTCTTATAGACAGATTTCATTGGAGCCGCAGAAAAAGCGCAATTTTAGTCACGGTATACGCCCTGATTGCAGAGATAATAGTCTGCCTTGGCTACAATAAGCTCTATATGGAGGTTAAGCTTCCAAACGGCACAGTCGGACAGATACTTGATATCATGGATTATGTCAGCAACAATGTGCTCATGCCAATCGTTGCACTTGCTACATGTATCCTCATCGGCTGGATTGTAAGTCCAAAGGTGATAATAGATGAGGTGACACGAGGAGGCAGTAAATTCACCAGAAAAGGGCTTTATATAATCATGGTTAAATTTATTGCACCGGCATTCCTGCTTATACTGTTGTTGCAGGCACTCGGAATCGTTACTTTTTAGAATTGAATTAAATTTATTGTATATTTTATATAAATACCCCTGAAAATGCTGTAATTAAAGACCAAGTAAAATTATTCAACATCTCTCCAGATGCTGGTAATGTCAAACTTACAGCAACATTATATGATAAGGAAACTGGCGAACAAATCCTTGATGCCGATGATTGAAGCTCTTGGTATCAAAAGAAAAAATTTTGATGACAAAGCACTGCCTCTATGCTACAATCAACTCAAAGCATTATATTTCTGTAAGCGGCACCACATGACAGTTTTTTTACAGGTGCACACCACTTTGAAGAGGGCAGACCACTTCGCATTATTCTACAAAGGACATGGAAGTTTTCGATGCTTTAATTACCAATCAACAGCAGGAAAATTGAAATGCCTTATGTAGACAGAATGCAGAAAATATAGTAAGAAATAGATAAATGCAGTCAAAAAAGGCGGATGAAATGTATACAGAGTGTAAACATAAAGAAGGACACCACATGTATACTTCATAAATTGTACCATTGTACGCTCATTGGCATCAAATTTTCCTGCTCACACAAGAGAACAGGAGGAGAAGGATTGAGCGCAAAGGACTCAATGGCAAAGGAATACTTTGCAGACAATGCCAGGTTTGCGGATCTGTGCAACAATATACTGTATGGAGGAAGAGAGGTCATTCGGCCGGAAAACCTTAAGGAAAGGGACACCACGGAGGTACTGACCGCGCTAGGGCTTGATAAAAAGACCATAGCGATGCAGAAGCTGAGGGATATCTTCAAAAATGCCAGCATCAAATATACCGGCAAATCATATGTCGTACTGATAGGAGTAGAAAATCAGTCGGATATACACTATGCCATACCTATAAAAAACATGTTTTATGATGTGATGGCATACGGCAATCAGGTAAAGGAAACAGCAAAAAAGCACCGAAAGGATAAGGATACTACAACATCAGATGAATTTCTCTCGGGATTTACGAAAGAGGATAAGCTGATTCCTGTAATTACGATTACAGTGTATCTCGGAACAAAAGAATGGGATGGCCCAAGGAAGCTGTCAGATATGTTTGGTGATGTGGATGAGGAGCTTCGGCCATTCATACCGGATTACAGGATTAATCTGCTGGCACCGAGGAAGATAACAGATTTTACAGGATTCAGGACATCCATCAGGCAGCTTTTCGAGGTACTGAAGAATGCGTATGATAAGGAAAAAATGCAGGAAGTGTTGCAAAATGACGAGAAGTTTAGCAGGGTGGACAGAGAGACAGTCGAGGCAATCAACCTGTTTGCAGGAACGGATATAGACATAGATGAGAAAGACGAGGTGATTGATATGTGTAAGGCGTGGGAAGAACAGAAAAATGAAGGCAGAGAGTTAGGCAGAGAAGAAGGCAGAGAGTTAGGCAGAGAAGAAGGCAGAGAGTTAGGCAGAGAAGAAGGTCGAGAAGAAGGCAGAATTCGTCAGGCAAAAGTAACTGCTTTAAAACTTCAGAAAAAAGGTCACTCAATAGAAGATATAGCTGAATGTGTGGATTTTGATGAGGAAACTGTAAAAAAATGGCTTGTGAGCTAATATTGTAGTGAAATGTAAATTAGAGGAAGCAATCTTCGGGCGAGAACTCGGAGGCTGCTTCCTCTTTTATTGAGATAATTGCAGGCATTGGCAGTAGGACGGGGCTTCAGCCCATGAGCCTGTATGGTCTCTGTTTTTTTACTGTTTCTTTATACTTTCTTTATTGAATTATCCACGCTAATTGATAAAATAAATAGTATGCGCACGATTGCGGATATTTTTTTGCATTCGTGGATGGGGGATAAATTAACCGGAAAGAAAGGAAACGTTTATGAGTAAAATTTTCAAGAATCTGATTCCATACTGGCGATGGATCATATTAATTTTTGTTTTTCTCATTGCTCAGGCTTACTGTGATCTGGCTTTGCCTGCGTACACATCTGACATCATTGATGTTGGTATCCAGGATCATGGCATTGAGCATATCCTGCCAAAGGAGATTACATCGGAGGATTATCAGATGGCACAGACATTTATGCTGTCTGACGAGAAAGAAAAATTTACGGACTGTTATGAGGCAGAGGATGCTTCAAAATCTGATGACGGTGTGGCAAAATACAAGCTGACAGCTGATTCGGACACACTTGATAAGCTGGATGAGGAGCTTTTGGTTCCTCTTGTCATGGCATATCAGGCTTTTCAGTCGGGTGAGCAGATGGATGTGGATGCATCGGCTATCCCGCAGGGAGTAGCGCTCGATGATAACATGATAAAGCAGATAAGAAGCAAGGTGCAGGAAAAAATCGATGCGGTGGGTTCAGCTACTTTAAAGTCCATGGGTGTAACTTTTGCGACAAAGTGTGATGAGAATGCAGGAATCGACGTGGATGCCAATCAGGTTGCTTATCTGTGGAAGGCAGGAGCCAAGATGGCAGCCTTTGCAGCAATTATGCTTATAGCAGCATGTGTTGTAGGTTTTGCGGCTTCAAAGGTCGGTGCCGCTGTCGGCAGGGATTTGAGGGAGAAGACCTTTTCAAAGGTTGTAGGTTTTTCAAATGCCGAGATTAACAAATTCTCTACGGCATCACTGATTACGAGAAGCACGAACGATATACAGCAGATTCAGATGGTTACTACTATGATGCTTCGTATGGTGCTTTACGCGCCAATCGTTGGTATCGGTGGTATCATCAAGGTGGCGCAGACCAAATCCGGCATGGAGTGGGTGATTGCCATTGCGGTTGCTGCCATCATGGTTTTTATTTTCACACTGGTTGGCATTGCTATGCCAAAGTTCAAGATTATGCAGAGTCTTGTAGACAAGGTAAACCTTGTTTCTCGTGAGATTCTTACAGGTCTTTCCGTTATCAGGGCTTTCGGCCGTGAAAAGGAGGAGGAAAAGAGGTTTGATGAGGCTAACCGTGAGCTTACACGCACACAGCTGTTTACAAACCGTGTCATGACCTTTATGATGCCGGGTATGTCCATGATCATGTACTGCATCACACTTGGTATCGTGTGGGTTGCAGCAGGCAGAATAGACAAGGGTTCTATGCAGGTAGGTACCATGACTGCGTTTATTACATATGCCATGATGATTGTTATGTCATTCCTCATGCTTTCAGCCATGTCCATCATGCTTCCGAGAGCTGGTGTTGCGGCAGAGCGTATCGATGAGGTTATAAAGACAAACAGCACTGTAAATGATCCAAAAGAGCCTGTTACTGAGGCTGATCACAGAGGTGTTATCCGTTTCAACCATGTGGATTTCAGATATCCGGGAGCAAAGGAGGATGTGCTTTCAGACATTGATTTTGTGGCGGAGCCGGGCAAAACCACAGCTATCATCGGAAGTACCGGCTGTGGAAAGTCTACACTTGTAAACCTGATTCCGCGTTTCTATGACGTGACTGGAGGCTCAATAGAGCTTGATGGACACGATATCAGAGACTACACACTAAGCGAGCTTCGCGAGTCAATAGGCTTTGTTCCGCAGAAGGGTATTCTTTTTTCGGGAACCATCGCCTCAAACCTGCGCTTTGGTAAAGCAGACGCGAGTGATGAGCAGATAAAAAAGGCTGCGGATATCGCACAGGCTTCTGAGTTTATCGAGACAAAGAATGACAGGTATGAAAGCTCAATCGCACAGGGCGGCTCAAACGTGTCAGGTGGTCAGAAGCAGAGGCTTGCCATAGCAAGAGCTATCGCAAAGGACCCTCATATCTATGTGTTTGATGACAGCTTTTCAGCACTCGATATGAAGACTGACGCGCGTCTGCGTGCAGCCTTAGCAGAGGTTACAGAGAATGCTTCCGTCATTATCGTGGCACAGCGTATCAGCACGATTATTCATGCTGACCAGATTCTCGTGCTCGATGACGGTAAAATCGTAGGAAAAGGCACCCACGAGGAGCTTCTTAAAAATTGCGATGTATATATGCAGATTGCACAGTCACAGCTTTCAGCCAAGGAACTTGGAATTGATGATAACAAAAAGGAGGGCATGTAAGATGAGTGAGAATAATAACGAACAGTTTAAGATGCCTCCTAAGAGGCCAAGAGGGCCAATGGGACGTGGCCCCGGAATGGTCACAGAAAAGGCCAAGGATTTCAAGGGCTCTACAAAGAAGCTCATAAAGTATCTCGGCAGATACTGGGCTGCCATCATTGCAGTTATGATATTTGCAGCAGTTTCGACTGTCTTCTCCGTTGCAGGACCGAAGGTCATGGGTAAAGCCACCACTGCGCTTGCCGATGGACTTATGAACAAGATTGCAGGAACAGGCGGCATAGATTTTGATTATATTGCAAAGGTTCTTTTGTTTACGCTGGCTTTATATGTGGTGAGTGCCATCTTTATGTTTGTCCAGGGGCTTATCATGACAGGCATCACGCAGAAGACCTGCTACAGGATGCGTAAGGACATCACGAGCAAAATCAATCGTATGCCGATGAAGTATTTCGAATCAAGGACATACGGTGAGGTACTTTCGCGTATCACAAACGATGTGGACACACTCGGACAGAGCTTGAACCAGAGTATCACACAGATTATTACATCTGTTGCCACTTTGGTAGGTACACTGGTCATGATGCTGTCTATTTCACCGCTCATGACGCTGATTTCACTCGTTATCCTGCCTGTTTCGATGATACTTATTTCGTTTGTCATAAAGCATTCACAGAAATACTTCAGACAGCAGCAGGAGTATCTGGGACATATCAACGGACAGGTCGAGGAGGTGTACGGAGGTCACCTTGTCATAAAGGCATACAATAAAGAGGCTGAGACTGTAAAGACCTTTAAGGAGGCCAACAATGTGCTCTACAAATCCGCATGGAAATCACAGTTCCTCTCAGGACTTATGATGCCTATCATGCAGTTTGTAGGAAACTTAGGATACGCGGGAGTTGCCATCTCAGGAGGTATACTTGCCATAAAGAATGTCATCACAATCGGTGATATCCAGGCCTTTATACAGTATGTGAAGAATTTCACACAGCCTATCCAGCAGATAGCACAGGTGGCAAACCAGCTTCAGTCGATGGCGGCTGCATCTGAGCGTGTATTTGAGTTCCTCGATGAGGAGGAAGAGGATATAACAGTGGAAAATCCTGTAAAGCCGGACCATATCGAGGGAAGTGTAGAGTTTTCGCATGTACACTTTGGTTATAATCCTGACCAGATCATCATCAATGATTTTTCTGCAAAGGTAAAGCCGGGACAGCAGGTTGCTATCGTTGGACCGACAGGAGCGGGAAAGACTACCATGGTCAAGCTTCTTATGAGATTTTATGATGTAAGCTCAGGCGCCATTCTTGTAGACGGACATGATATCAGGGATTACAACAGAGCCGATCTGCGAGATGCATTCGGCATGGTATTGCAGGACACATGGCTCTTTAAGGGCACCATTATGGAAAATATCCGCTACGGCCGTCTGGATGCCACAGATGAGGAGGTCATCGCGGCAGCAAAGGCAGCACATGCCCATCACTTTATCCAGACACTGCCGGGTGGCTACGATATGGAGCTCAATGAGGATGCTTCCAATGTGTCACAGGGACAAAAGCAGCTTTTGACAATAGCAAGAGCTATCCTTGCAGACAATCCAATCCTTATCCTTGATGAGGCCACATCCTCTGTAGATACACGTACAGAAATCCGTATCCAGAAGGCACTTGACAATCTGATGAGGGGCAGAACAAGCTTTGTCATCGCCCACAGGCTGTCTACTATCAAGAATGCAGATATGATTCTTGTCATGAAGGACGGAGACATTATCGAGCAGGGTACACACGATGAGCTTCTTGCAAAGAACGGATTTTATGCAGAGCTGTATAACTCTCAGTTTGAAGAATAGAGAAAGCACGGGTATCGTGCAGTTTTGCGAATATGCGTGGGGCTGAATGGTTACATAAAATTTAAAAAAAATACGCTCTCGACAAAATTCGACAAAATGTGTTATCATAAAAGCATAAAATTTGTTTTGACATGACAGTAATTGGCGGCATAGGAGAGTTTGATGAGCACTTTAAATGTCGCAGTAGCAGACGAAAAGAAAAATATGCAGAGTTTATTAAAGGGCATGGAGTTTTTAGGAACAGCAAGAAGTAGTGATGAAGCATACAGCATGATAAACGGTAATGCCGGTTCTGATGTGATACTTGTGTATGTAAAGAGAGCATCCGGTGACACTGAGCCACTTGATGATACATATATGGAGAAAAAATCTCTTGAGACACAGGTGACGGATATCATTCATGAGATAGGTGTTCCGGCTCATATAAAGGGATATCAGTATCTGAGGACTGCGATAGTGATGTGTGTTGAGGATATGGAGATGCTTAGCTCTATCACAAAGCTTTTGTATCCCACTATTGCAAAGAAGTACAAGACTACATCAAGCAGGGTGGAGAGAGCCATAAGGCATGCTATCGAGGTGGCATGGAGCAGAGGCAGGATGGATACGATAGACGCCATGTTTGGATACACTGTAAACTATGGTAAGGGCAAGCCTACCAATTCGGAGTTTATTGCCCTGATTACAGACAAAATACGTCTTGGAATGTAGATTTGCAGCTTAAACAGCACAAAAATCGTCATTATAGACAAATAAAACCATATTTTAACAAATTAACTAGGCAAAATGTACTCCCGCGTGATATAATATGGTATACATTCTATTGGTTTTAGGATGTATACTATATTTTTTATCAGATTAATCGTTGTTTAAATAACTGTAATCTGGGGGAGGTTTCAGCATGGACAAAATTAAAATATTAATGGCCGCATCAGAGGCAATACCTTATATGAAGACAGGTGGACTTGCTGACGTAGTGGGATCTTTACCAAAATATTTTGACAAGGACAGATATGACGTGAGAGTTATACTTCCGAAGTACAAATGTATGGATGATAAATTACTGCCACAGCTTAAGTTCGTCTGTCATTTTTATGTCAATCTCAACTGGCGCAGGCAGTATGTGGGGATTTTTACATCGCAGTATGATGGTGTGACATATTATTTTGTGGACAATGAGTTTTACTTTGCAGGAGATAAGCCATACAACAATATATACGAGGATGTGGAGAAGTTTGCTTTCTTTTCAAAGGCGGTGCTTGAGGCTTTGCCGGTTATAGATTTTGCCCCGGATGTGATACATTGTAATGACTGGCAGACAGGACTCTTGCCGGTTTTTCTAAAGACTGTGTACGGCTCAGACAATTTCTATGCCGGTATCAAGACAGTCTTTACCATTCACAATATGAAGTTTCAAGGGCGTTGGAAGATTAAAGAGGTGGCTGATGTTACAGGACTTCCGGAGCATATTTTTAATTCAGGGGAGCTGGAGTTCTATGGTGAGGCTAATTATTTAAAGGGCGGCATAGTATATGCAGATGAGATTACGACTGTCAGTCCGACATATGCAGATGAAATCTGTACACCTGAGGGCGGAGAGGGCCTGGATGGCCTGATGCTTGAGCGGCGTAGGCATTTGAGAGGCATTGTAAACGGTATAGATTATGATGTCTTTAATCCTATGAAGGATACATATCTGGATAAGCATTTTTCTGTAAGGGAATTGAGTGGAAAGGTCGTTAATAAGCGTCAGCTGCAGGAGAAGTATGGTCTGGCTGTGGATAATGATGTCATGCTGATTGGAATAGTTTCGCGTCTGACAAATCAGAAGGGCTTTGATCTGGTGGCATATGTGATGGAGGAGATGCTTTCCACCATGAATGTACAGTTTATAGTGCAGGGTACAGGAGAGCAGCAGTACGAGGAGATGTTTAATTATTTCCATGGAAGGTATCCGCAGAAGCTTGGAGTATATATCGGCTACTCGGAGGAAAATGCACATGAGATATATGCAGGCTGTGACGCATTTCTCATGCCGTCTCTTTTTGAGCCGTGCGGCTTGAGCCAGCTCATGTCTATGCGATATGGTACGCTGCCTATAGTCAGGGAGACCGGTGGTCTTAAGGACACTGTAGTGCCGTACAATGAGTACGAGAATACGGGCGATGGCTTTTCCTTTGCTAATTATAATGCGCATGATATGCTGCATGTTATCAAATATGCTCTTGATGTGTTTGAAAACCATAAGGACAGATGGCAGGAGATGATGCAGCGCGCCATGAGGCATGACTTCTCATGGAAGGCATCTGCGAAAGAGTATGAGAAGCTTTACGACATGCTGCTTGGCAACTAGTACATCGTTCTGCAAATAACAGGCCAATAATTTTCATGAATTTCCAACTATGTTCTTAGAAAGTAAAATACCGGATACATATCTATGATATGATATCCGGTATTTTGTGTTATCGGGTTATATGATTATCAGTAGACAGTGTCTGTTTTACTATCGTATATGTAGTTCCTCTCGCCGAGTACTTCCTCGTCGCGTACCTCTGTAGAGTTTACCTCACAGATGAATTCGCTTAGGTTGCAGACATCTATGTCGCTATCAAGTGGCATTACCAGAAACTCATGGATACTGCTTGGTATGAGCAGCATATTGCCGCCGAGCTTTTTTGCCAGCGAGCTTAGCACACCCGGGTAGAGTATGGCGGATGCACCGTTTGTCTGCTTGCTGTTTGTAAGGATATACATAGGCAGGCTGTCAAAATCACAGACTGCACGCATCTGATTGGCATAGCCCGGACATTTTTTGGCAAGAAACTCTGCCATGTTGATTATTGAGCATGGAAGTATCCTTGGGGTATTTTGCATTGAGGCGCGGATTAGTGTTTCTGTATCTATGCCCCAGCGTGACAGAAGCGCATCTGTGACTGTAATGGTGCCAAATTCAGGCAGTTCTGCTCCTACATATACTTCAAATATGATGGCAAAATCCAGATATTTGATATAGGGCATGTCCTTTAGTTGCTTTTGGTTTTTGTCGTAGCTTATGAGCTGGAAAATTATTTTCTCCTTTACCTTGGAAAAATCATCACAGAAGCTTATGTCAAAATCTTCAGTTGGCTTGAAATCATTGTAGGTGGATAAAATTGCATCGAGAATAGAATCAATGGATACACCATCAAGGTACCAATGGTAGTAAGGATTGAGATAAATAGTCGGTGCTATATTGAATTTGGGATTGATGATCACCAATCCGTCGTAGATCATCCCGTTGTTCTTTTTGACAGGATGGATGGTAAGCTTGAAATCATTGTCAAGTCTTGCGGTTATTTCTGTTTCTATAGTATGTAAAAACTCCGTGTATTTCATGAATCTCCTTGCGGAGCATAAAAATATCGGATCTCGTGGAAAAGTAAAACCCACGAAGCAGGGCGCTTCGTGGGTTTTACTCTATCATTGTTTGTTGAAGTTTGCAATATGTATTTTTGTACAATTTTTAGACTTCATTTTTGTGACATCATACAAAATATAGCTGCGTAATCTATTTTTAATCCGATTTGAGCCTCTGCCACAGTGTGTTGTACAAGGTGGCATCCTCGTCATTCAATGCTCTGTATACTTCACAGTTTTTGAGCATATCGGAAGGAGGATTAATCGCCTCATTTTCCTTCGTTTCTGCATCCTGGTTGTCGATGACAGACTGGATAGGTGATGCATAGTATACATATTCAAAGTTGAGCTGTGCAGGCTCATCACCGCAGATATAGTTCAAAAATTCCTGTGCGCCCTCTTTATTCTTGCATGTCTTTGGAATAAACCATGAGTCAATCCAGAGGTTTGAGCCCTCTTTTGGTACGATATAGTCCAGGTTGTCATTTTCAGCCATGGCGGCAGCTGCCTCACCGGAATAGCACACTGCGATTGCCGCATTTTCAGCAACCATCTCATCACAGGTTTCATCCACGTAGTAGGCGAGCACATCACTGCTTTGTTTGTTCAGTATATCAAATGCTTCATCGAGCTTTGCTGTGTCTGTCTCGTTTATCGAGTAGCCAAGTGTGCGAAGGGCGGGAGTAAAGGCATCACGGACAGAATTAATCATAATCATGTTGTCCTTGTATTTGCCGTTCCACAGGCAGTCCCAGGTATTTAGGTCTGATGCATCAGCCATCTTTTTATTGTATAGTATGCCGAGTGTGCCGTAGAAATAAGGCACAGTATACTCATGTGTCGGGTCAAAGGATGCGGACATGTCGATTATATCCTGATTTACATTTTGATAGTTTGGCATTGAGCTGTAGTCTATCTTGTTGACCTCACCCTCACTTATGAGCTTCTCGATGATGTAGTCAGAGGTGCAGATGACATCGTAATCGATGGCACCGGACTTGTACTTTGTGTACATCTCCTCAGGCTCCTCGTATTCCTCGTATTTAATGGTGATTCCGGTTTCCTGCTCGAAGCTGTCGATTACGGATTCATCGATGTATTTACCGTAGTTTAGCACTGTTATGGAATTGTCATTGTTCGTGCCTCCGGCGCTTATGGTAAATACCGAAAAGCAGCCGATTACGAGTACTGCAACAATTGCGATGCTCACACTACGCTTTACGATGCGCAGCTTTTTAGCCCTTGCAGGCTTCTTTGATGAGCTGACAGGTATCTGGTTTGAGTTGATGTTTACCACAACCAAAAGCAGCAGCACTGTGAAGAAAAGTATGGTTGACAGAGCATACAGCTCCGGCTTTACACCCTTTTTTAGCTCTGTGTAGAGCATGGTTGAGAGTGTGTTTACTCCTGCACCCTTCGTAAAGTAGGTGATGGAGAAGTCATCGAGTGACATTGTGACCGCCATCATAAAGCCGGAGAACACTCCGGGGCTTATTTCAGGCCAGGTGACCTTGAAAAATGCATATAGAGGTGATGCGCCCAGGTCAAGTGCGGCCTCATAGGTGTATTTGTTGGTTTGCTTGAGCTTTGGAAGCACATTGAGTATCACATAAGGGATATTGAACGTGATGTGTGCGATAAGCACTGTCACAAAGCCCAGATTCATGAATTTTACAAACAAAAGCATCATTGAGATACCGGTCACGATATCTGCATTGAGCATCGGGATGTTTGTAGCGCCCAGATAGATTGTCTGGTTACGTTTCTTCATGGCGCTTATACCCATGGCTGCGAGAGTTCCTATTATTGTAGAAATCACAGCTGCAAGCAGCGTAATCTGCAGTGTTGTAGAAAATGCCGACATAATCCGCTCACTCTGAAAGCACTTTATGTACCAGTCGAGCGTGAAGCCTCCCCATTTAACCTTGGATTTGGAGTTGTTGAAGGAGAGTACTATTAATACAACGATAGGTAGATACAGAAACAAAAAAAACAGTCCCATATATACCCTTGATGCTATTTTTTTTACCATAATGCGCTCTGGTCTCCTTCCTTATCAAACAGATTGACGAGTGCCATGCTGATTAATACGAATACCATGAGCACGAGTGAGAGACCGCTTCCTGCGCCCCACTGCGAGCCATGGACGAAATCCTGTTCTATGATATTTCCGATGAGCAGGACCTTGCCGCCACCGAGTATCTGTGAGATGGCAAAGGATGTGAGTGATGGCACGAAAACCATTACGATTCCGCTTATGACACCGGAAACTGTAAGTGGCAGTATAATCTTGAAAAGTATTGTGACTTTGTTTGCACCGAGGTCAAGAGCCGCCTCAATCCAGTCGTTTTTGATTCTGGTCATGGAGTTGTATATAGGCAGCAGCATGAATGGCAGAAAGTCATAGACCATGCCAAGCACGACTGCTCCGGAGGTATTCATGATGTTGAAGCCCGGCAGTCCGAGAGTGGTGAGTATCGAGTTGATGACACCGTTTTTGGACAAAAGCTGCTTCCATGCGAGTATTCGAAGCATAAAGTTCATCCACATAGGAAGCATGAAAACAAATACCACAAAGCTTTGGTTTTTAATCTTTAAGCCGTTTAAAATCATTGCAAGCGGATAGGACAGCACCAGGCATATTATGGTGCATATGATTCCAAGCCGTAGGGATAAAAGCAGTGCCTTGATATTGGTGTGCTGTGCTATTGCAGCCACATATTCAAATGTGAAGCCTCCGTCAGAGCTTTTAAATGCATAGTACACAATCATGAAAAGCGGAAGTATGATAAATCCGATAATCCATATGAGGTACGGCCCTGCGAGCAGTTGTTTCTTTATTTTAGACATCTATCTCCACCGCCTTTTCATCTGAGGACTCAGGCTTGTGCATTACCTGGATATTAAATGGAATCACCCTGATACCCACATGACTGCCGACCTCTACATATTTGGTGGTGTGCACCATCCAGTCGTAGCCGTTAGCCTTTACCTCAAGCTCATAGTGCACTCCCTTGAAGATATTTGACACGACATCGCCCTGCATGTAGCCGTCCTCCGCAGGCACCAGCTCCACATCCTCCGGGCGGATGACTATATCAACAGGCGTGTTCTCACCAAAGCCCTCGTCCACACAAGGCATCTTTACACCGAGTATCTCGACAAGCTTATCCTTTATCATAACACCGTCGATGATATTACTGTGCCCGATAAAGTCAGCGACAAAGGCATTTTCAGGCTCATTGTAAATGTCCTCTGGTGTGCCAATCTGCTGGATATAGCCCTGATTCATGACTACGATGGTGTCAGACATTGTAAGCGCCTCCTCCTGGTCGTGTGTGACGTAGACGAAGGTGATACCGAGCTCATTTTTGAAGCGGATAAGCTCATACTGCATGCTCTGGCGCAGCTTTAAGTCGAGAGCGCCAAGCGGCTCGTCTAACAGCAGTACCTTAGGCTCGTTTACAATAGCTCTTGCAATAGCGATACGCTGCTGCTGGCCTCCGCTAAGAGAATCCACAGAGCGGTTTTCGAAGCCGTCGAGATTGACGAGCTTTAATGCATACTTTATTTTGTCATCTATGTAAGCCTTGCTTTTTTTCTTTATTTTAAGACCAAACGCGATGTTTTCAGCTATTGTCATATGAGGGAAAAGAGAGTATTTCTGGAAAACAGTGTTCAGATTTCTCTCGTTTGCAGGCACATTTGTGATGTCCTTTGAATCAAACATGATTTTTCCCTTGTCCGGTGTCTCAAAGCCACCGAGCATGCGAAGTGTGGTGGTCTTTCCGCAGCCTGATGGCCCAAGCAGCGTCAGAAACTCATTCTCCCTGATGTATAGATTTAAATCGTCGAGTACAACATTCCCGTTGTATGACTTTGTGATATCGATAAAATCAATTAATTTCTTTCCCATGGTGTAAACCTTTCTCATGTAATTATAGTACTGGTAGGACCTGTATGTTTATAATTTGCTGCTGTACACACTAAAAATGCGGCCGGCAGTAATTACAGACCTATAAAAGAGCTTCTGCAGGGGAAGCGTCAGAAGCTTGGAGGATTGCTGACCCATATGAGCATGGCATCCTTTGAAGACTTATTTTCAATAAAATGCTTCTTACCGGCTTTAAAATAAAAGGACTCACCGGCCTTTACGGTGTGCACTTTGCCACCATAGCAAAGCTTCACTGTGCCCTTTATCACATATCCAAACTCCTCACACTCCTGAGGCAGATATATTTCAGAACTGCCACCCGGATGAAGAGTGAGCCTGACAGGCTCCATGGAGCGGGTCTGTGCGTTTGGAATGATCCATTCCACCTTGCTGTTTTTTTCCTCGTCAATTTTCTCGAAATAGTCGTTTGCCTTGTATACAATCTGCTCAGGTTCCGTATCCGTAAAAAACTCCGCCGGTGTCATACCCAGGCACTGGATGATATCAAGCAGGGTGCCGACTGACGGTGAATTCTGATTTCGCTCAAGCTGGGAGATAAATCCCTTCGTCAGCTCAGCTCTGTCAGCAAGCTCCTGCTGGGTAAGTCCGTACTGGATACGAAGCTCCTTCATACGATGTCCGATATCCATGTTTACTTCCTTTTCTAATACATTTTATGCTGTCTCTTATACACATCTCCGAGC
>ENA-OZMQ01000150-OZMQ01000150.1-human-gut-metagenome-genome-assembly--contig:-NODE-150-length-29169-cov-17.689977_pt1 | contig 29169 bp, 24 predicted proteins | sample MGYA00244189_ERZ653813 | MGnify/ENA primary metagenome ERZ653813 (study PRJEB26926, sample SAMN06164526) | human gut metagenome | biome: ENVO:00009003; feature: ENVO:2100002; material: ENVO:00002003...
AGTAATCTGATTAATCATAAATGAGGGGCAAAATACCTTTTGACCCTCATATCATTATATATTTAATAGTAACTATTCAGAACCACTGAGAACAAAAAAGCTGATGCGTCATGCTCGCATGTAAGCAGCAGGGGTTCTGTAATATGAAATGAGGTAATTATGGAAGCATACACGAGTTTTGCCCGGGTGTATGACATGTTCATGGACAATGTGCCATATGAGGTGTGGGGCAGATATATTGTCGAAAAACTGCGTGCAAATGGCATAGACAGTGGATATGTCGTGGACTTAGGCTGTGGTACGGGAAAGCTTACAACGCTTCTTGCAGATGCAGGCTATGATATGATAGGCATTGACAATTCTTTTGACATGCTTGATATGGCGCTTGAGAGAGAGGATGACAGAATCCTTTATCTGATGCAGGATATGAGAGAGTTTGAACCGGGAGAAAAGGTGAGTGCCGTCGTAAGCGCATGTGACAGCATCAATTATATTCTTGAGCCTGAGGATCTTCAGGCAGTTTTTTTCTGCGTGAGCGAAAGTCTTAAAGAGGGTGGCATTTTTATATTTGATATCAATACTCCATATAAATATGAGGTGCTCATGGCTGATAATACCATAGCTGAAAACCGTGATGAGGGCAGCTTTATATGGGACAATTATTATGATGCCGATGAGAAAATAAACGAGTATGACCTGACACTTTTTATAAAGGAGCAGTCAGAGGATGAGGATGACATCTACAAGAAGTTTGAGGAAACTCATTTCCAGAGATGCTATGAGATTTCAGAGCTTAAGGAGCTTCTTGAGCAGTCGGGACTTGTGTTTGATGCAGTGTATGATGCGTACACAGACGATCAGGTGAAGTGTGACAGTGAGAAGGTCACTGTAATTGCACATAAAGGATAGAATTAGATAATGAGAGGTAAATTATGTCAGATTATATAGTAAGAGCAACAGCGGCGGATGCTAATATCAGAGCATTTGCTGTAACATCAAGGGAGATGGTGGAGACCGCCAGAGAGGATCACATGACAACACCTGTCATGACGGCGGCACTTGGCAGGCTTCTTTCTGCGGGAGCCATGATGGGAGCTATGATGAAGGGAGATAAGGATATCATAACTCTTCAGATACAGTGCAGCGGACCTGCAAAGGGACTTACCGTCACAGCAGATTCGCACGGCAATGTAAAGGGCTTTGCCATAAATCCACAGGTTGAGCTGCCACTCAATGCAGCAGGCAAGCTCGATGTGGGTGGAGCACTTGATCTTGGAATACTCACAGTCATAAAGGATATGGGCTTAAAGGAGCCGTATTCAGGTCAGTGTGAGCTTAAAACAGGTGAGATAGCTGAGGATCTGACCTATTATTTTGCCACATCTGAGCAGATTCCGTCGGCGGTTGGTCTTGGCGTGCTGGTGGATAAGGACCAGAGCGTAAAGCAGGCCGGTGGATTTATCATCCAGCTTATGCCGTTTACACCGGATGAGGTTGTGGACAGGCTTGAAAAGAAAATCACAGAGATTGATTCTGTGACACAGATGCTTGACAGGGGGCTGACTCCGGAGCAGATACTTGAGGAAATTTTAGGGGATTTCGGGCTTGAAATCACAGATACGACTGAGACACGTTTCCACTGTGACTGTTCAAAGGAGCGTGTGAGCAGAGCACTTTCCACATTGAGCAAAAAGGATCTTGATTCCATTATCGCAGATGGTGAGAGCATTGAGGTAAAGTGCCAGTTCTGTAATAAGGCATATGAGTTTACGGTGGATGAGTTGAAGGAGATGCGCTAATTGAAGGACGGATATATAAAGGTCGCTGCAGCGACACCAAAGGTAAAGGTAGCTGATACTGTATACAACGGACAGCTTATTAAAGCTCTTATGAAGGAGTGCACTGATAACGGGGCAAAGGTGGTTGTTTTCCCGGAGCTTTGCATTACCGGATACACCTGCCAGGATCTTTTCTGGCAGGATAAGCTCATAGCTTCAGCAGAGGATGAGCTTATAGGAATAGCTGATTACAGCAGGAGCCTTGACGGCATATTTTTCATAGGGCTTCCATATGAGATAAACGGCATGCTCTATAATATGGCGGCAGTTGTATCGCGCGGAGAAGTACTTGCCATGGTGCCAAAGACATTTCTGCCAAATTACAATGAGTTTTATGAGGCAAGGCATTTTGCATCGGGAGAAAACCTTAGCACATATGTCACACTGAAAAATGGACAGCAGGTGTCTGTAGATACTGATTTTATTTTTAGCTGCAAGCAGCTGCCAAAGCTTAAGATAGCGGTAGAGCTTTGTGAGGATCTCTGGACTCCGAACCCGCCGAGCATCAGACACGCGATGTCGGGTGCCACTGTGATTGTAAATCTATCAGCATCAGATGAGGTGACAGGCAAGGCAATATACAGGAGAGAGCTTGTGAGCGGACAGTCTGCCAGATTAATCTGTGGATATATTTATGCGTCAGCGGGAGACGGTGAGTCCACACAGGATGTGGTCTACTCAGGACACAATCTCATCTGTGAAAACGGAAATGTGCTTGCCGAGTCAAAGCGCTTTACAAATGAGACTATATACAGCGAGTTTGATGTAGAAAGAATAGAGACTGAGAGGCGCAGGATGACAACATTTGTTGTCGAGGATGATCACAGATGGGCTGAATTTGATCTTGAGGTAAAGGATACCACTCTTAGCCGCTATGTAAATCCGGCTCCTTTTGTTCCTGCAGACAAGACAGACAGGGACAGACGCTGTGATGAGATTCTTATGATCCAGGCTATGGGGCTTAAAAAGAGATTAGAGCATACCAACTGCAAGACAGCAGTTATCGGTATTTCAGGAGGACTCGACTCCACACTGGCACTGCTTGTCACGGTAAGAGCATTTGACCTTTTGGGAAAGGATCACAAGGATATAGCGGCAGTTACTATGCCGGGCTTTGGAACAACAGACCGCACATATGACAATGCGGTAAATCTCATTAAATGCCTTGGAGCTACATTTATCGAGGTGGATATAAAGGATGCCGTAAATATACATTTCAGGGATATCGGACAGAATCCGTCTGTGCATGATGTCACATACGAGAATGGACAGGCGCGCGAGCGCACACAGATACTTATGGATATCGCAAACAAGGAAAACGGAATGGTTATAGGTACAGGAGATTTGTCGGAGCTGGCACTCGGCTGGGCGACCTACAACGGAGACCATATGTCCATGTATGCTGTAAATGCATCGGTTCCAAAGACTCTGGTGCGCCATCTGGTAAAATACTATGCAGATACCTGCGGCAGCGATTTGCTGGAAAGTACACTTATTGATGTGCTTGATACACCTGTTTCTCCTGAGCTTTTACCACCTGAAAACGGTAAGATTTCACAGAAGACAGAGGATCTTGTGGGGCCTTATGAGCTGCATGACTTCTTCCTTTACAATATGCTGCGCTGCGGCTATGCTCCTGCCAAGGTTTACCGCCTTGCAAGGATAGCATTTGAAGGAAAATATGATGATGAGTTTATTCTCAAATGGCTTAAGAACTTCTATCGCAGATTTTTCGCACAGCAGTTCAAGCGCTCATGTCTGCCGGATGGACCAAAGGTAGGAACAGTGGCGGTCTCACCGAGAGGAGACCTAAGGATGCCTTCGGATGCGTGCGGACGTATCTGGATGGATGAAGTTGATAAGCTGTAATAGTAAGAGGAAAACAATGGGAAAGACACATAAGAAAACTGATAGAAGGCAGGGAGGCATAAAACGTGCAAGGCACAGTGACAGGCGCATGAAAATAGGCGCAATAGTCATTTGTGCAGCGATAGTCATAACAATATTTGTGGCTGGGGGCATGCAGCTTTTGGTTCCTGATACAGAAGCAGCGGTAAGTGCTGATAATAAGACACGCTCAGGGAATGTTGATGTGCAGAAGAATAATAATTCACTCACTGCATCTAAAATGGACTCAGTAAAAAGGCAAAACAGCTCAGAAGATGATGTAAACGCTGCGGAGGAAAGCAGCGAGCCTGACAAGGAAACGAAGCTTGATGAGATACTTCAAAGTGCAGAGTATCCGGTGCAGCTAAAGGAGCTTGCGAAGAAGAATGATGAGGCAATTGACTTCATATATGAGTATCCTAAGGAGCATTTGAAAGAGCATGACATTGATCTGACTGCAGAGGCTTCGCAGGATACAGTACCTCTATTGCAGCAGTGGGATAAGAGATGGGGCTATGAAAAGTACAGCGGCAATTATTTTGCGGCGAGTGGCTGCGGTCCGACTGCACTTTCGATGGTTGTATTATATCTGACGCATGATGCACAGGCATCACCTCTTGCAGTGGCAGAGTATGCAAAGGAGGCCGGCTACAGTGTGGACGGCTCCGGAAGTGCATGGGATCTTATGAGCAAGGGCTGCAGGCACTACGGCGTAAATGCTAAGACTATAAAGGAGGATGAGGATACATTTAAAGAAAGGCTTGATGAGGGCAATCTGATAGTCGTAAATGTCGGTCCGGGAGATTTCACAGACAATGGACATTTTATGGTGATCACAGGCTATGATGATGAGGGCTTTACTATAAATGATCCAAACAGTATCATAAAGAGCAATACCCACTGGCAGTTTGAGAGGCTGAGTTCGCAGATCAGGGCTGCATGGAGGATGTTTGTGTAGATAATAGCAGCACATGAATTTATGCTGATGTTTGTGATGCATATGGAAAAATTAAAAAATAAGAAATAAAAAACCTGCTGTGTCACATGCTTGTCTGACACAGCAGGTTTTTAATAACAAACAGTAAAGTATGGTATGCAGATTATAGCAATTGAATACCATGCTCCTCACATTCCTTAATTGTCTCCTCAGGCCACAGTGAGCTTTGTACCTCACCGATATGAGCCTTTCTGAGGAAGAACATACAGATTCGTGACTGTCCGATTCCGCCTCCGATAGTGTACGGAAGCTCCTTGTTGAGGATAGCCTTCTGGAATGGAAGCTTAGCACGCTCAGGACATCCGGCCTTGTCAAGCTGCTCCTTTAGGGCTTTTTCATCTACACGGATACCCATTGATGAAAGCTCAAGTGCGATATCAAGAACAGGATAGTATACGATGATATCAGCGTTTAAAGCCCAGTCGTCATAGTCAGGGGCACGTCCGTCGTGAGGCTCTCCGTTTGCAAGCTTGTCACCAATCTGCATTACACAGATTGCACCCTTTGCCTTTGCAAAATAATACTCGCGCTCCTTTGGAGTATTGTCCGGGAACATTTCCTCAAGCTCTGATGTGGTGATAAAGGTGATATCCTTTGGCAGAATCAAATCTATGTAGTCGTACTGTATAGCCATGTACTGCTCGGTCTTGCGCAGGCATTTGTATACTGTCTTTACTGTTTCCTCAAGGAAATCTAAGTTTCTGTCCTCCTTGCGGATGACCTTTTCCCAGTCCCACTGGTCAACAAATATAGAGTGGATATTGTCAGTCTCCTCATCACGTCTTATGGCATTCATATCTGTGTAGATGCCCTCGCCGAGAGAGAAGCCGTATTTCTTTAATGCATATCTCTTCCACTTGGCAAGAGAGTGAACGACCTCAGCCTCTTTGTCACCCTGCTCAAGGATGCCGAAGGTAACAGGTCTCTCATATCCGTTTAAGTTATCGTTTAAGCCTGTGGTAGGATCAACGAAAAGCGGTGCTGAAACACGTGTCAGGGAAAGACGCTGTGCGAGCATGCCCTGGAAGAAATCCTTAACAGTCTTGATGGCAAGCTGTGTATCGTGAAGATTCAGTGCCGAAGAATAGTTCTTTGGTATTGTTAATTTGCTCATTTTCGATTAAACCTCGTTGTATTATTAATTTTTAAATAAAATTCCTTTAACCTGATTATTATATCACAATTTTTCTAGAAAGATAGTCCATAATATGATAAAATTAGATAGTTTAGAGAGAAACAATATCGTTTTACCTTATTTTTATGTGTTTAAGGTGTTAATGAAAGGTAGTAGATTTATATGAGAAAAAGAGATATGACCTTTGCTTCGGCGGTGCTTGAGGCAATAGATGCGCTTTTAGCTCTTGCGTATATAGGCTTACAGATTTATTATGGAGTGTGCTATCACATACAGGTATTTAAGTTTGTGGCCAATATACTTGTGCTTTTGCTTGTATACATTGCAATCACATGGCTGCAGCATTATCCGGAAAAGCTCAATCACATAGCAGCGGAGCTGTGTGTGGGCAATATCAGAAAGTATTCACTCAGGCTTTTGACGTTTGTAAAGCTTGTTTTTACTGCGGGGCTTTTGGTGCCATGCGTGTGTGATGCGTTTGGAATAGCAATCCGCGATGTATACAGCCTCATTATGATAGGGCTCATCCTTGTGGTGTCGGCATATTATGAGTACAGGATATTTCAGGAAATAAAGTCATTGCGGAAATAATATAGGAGAAATAAAATGCAGCTTAGTATAGAAGAAGTTAAAAAGCTGGATAGTAACAGCTATCAGATAATAGATATAAGAAGTGAGGAAGAGGTGGCGCACGGTGCCATAAAGGGAGCACTCAATATTCAGGCAGAGGAAATAGAGTCAGATGAGAGGGTGCTGCATGATAAGAAGCTTGTCATAGTCTGCAGCCGTGGTAAGACGAGCGTGGATGTGGCAGAGTATCTCACAGAAAAAGGTTTTGATGCGGCAAGCTTAAAGGGAGGCTATATAAGCTGGCTGCTTGATGCCATGAAAGAGGATGAGGTGGCAGAGCGCGATATAAAGGCAGATGTGGAGCAAAGCATCAGAAAGAAATTTAAGAAATCCATCTGGCGCAAGTTTACAAAGGCGATAAACACATATGAGCTTGTAAAGCCGGGGGATAAGATTGCGGTATGTATCTCGGGAGGTAAGGATTCCATGCTTATGGCAAAGCTGTTTCAGGAGCTTAAGCATCACAATAAGTTTGATTTTGATGTGAAGTTTCTCGTCATGGACCCGGGCTACAATGAGGCAAACAGGCATGTCATAGAGGAAAACTGCAGGAACCTTGGCATCCCTGCCACTATTTTTGAGTCAGATATATTTGATGCTGTATATGATATCGAAAAATCGCCATGCTATTTATGTGCGAGGATGAGAAGAGGACATCTGTATGCATTTGCAAAGGAGCTGGGCTGCAACAAAATTGCGCTCGGACATCACTATGATGATGTTATCGAGACGATACTCATGGGCATGCTCTACGGTGCACAGGTACAGACCATGATGCCTAAGCTTCACAGCACAAACTTTGAGGGCATGGAGCTTATCAGGCCTCTTTACCTGGTAAGGGAGGACGATATCAAGGCATGGCGTGATTACAACGGTCTGCATTTTATACAGTGTGCCTGCAAGTTTACAGATACCTGTACCACCTGCAATAATGAGGAAAACCGCTCAAAGCGTGTTGAGATAAAGCAGCTCATCGCTAATCTTAAAAAGGTGAATCCTTTTGTCGAGGCAAATATATTTAAGAGCGTGGAGAATGTAAATCTGGCTACGGTTGTAGCATATAAAAAGGATGGCATAAAGCACAGCTTCCTAGATCACTATGATGAATAAGACAGATATATTTCAGGAGGGCATTGTATGGCAGATATCATGGATTATATTGACTGGCGTGGAGACATAGGCTTTGATGAGGTGCAAGTAAATGAGGTGGACGGACTGATTTTTTCACAGCTTATTTATGTGCAGATGAAGCCATATATGCCGGATGCAAAGAAGTCATACCTTACGATAAAACAGCTTTCAAGCCTTTACTGCGCGGACCACAGTGATGATGAGATTGAGCAGATGCCTAATCTTTTTCGCCACTCCGCGAGGCTGCTTCAAAAGCTGGCGCACTCAAGGCGCTATGCTGACTGCATTTTGAGATATTATATATACGATATTAGTGAAAAAGAGGAGTCGCAGTTTTCTGCGGTTACGATAGAACTGCCTGACGGCACATATTTCATTTCCTACAGTGGTACAGACCATTCCGTGGTCGGTTGGAAGGAAAACTTTAATCTAAGCTATCTCGATGAGACACCGGGACAGAACAAGGCGAAAAAATATTTAAAGCAGGTGGCAGCATATATTTGTAATGATGAAAATATCAACAATAAAAGCATCAATACAAGAAAGCTGTGGATAGGCGGGCACTCAAAGGGTGGAAATCTGGCAGTATTTGCCGCCATGCATGTGGATAAAGAGGTGCAGGATGTCATTATTAAGGTGTTTAATTTTGACGGGCCGGGCTTCAATCACAAGATGATATATACGGCAGGCTACAAAAGAATTTTTGACAGAATAGAGACATTTCTGCCGCAGTCGTCTATTGTTGGCTTATTGCTTGAGCATGTGGACGATTATGAGGTGGTAAGAAGCCGTAATTCGGGGCCGCTGCAGCATGATGCTTTTTCATGGGAGATAATGGGCGGAAGTATCATAAAGGCGGATGGGCTGGACAAAAACAGTGTGCGCCTTGACAAGACACTCAGAAACTGGATAGGCAGCATGGATGAGGCGCAGCGAAAGCAGTTTGTAAATGTGCTTTTTTCAATAGCATCGGACTCCAATTTTGAGAACCTTGACCAGATGTCATTTAAGCAGCTCATTGAGATGATAAAGGCTGCCGATGAGCTGTCAAAGGCTGACTGGAGCATGCTTAAGGATACAGTAAGACTCCTGATTTCTGCCGGTGTCGGCGTGGTCAGGGATGAAAAGGAGAAATAAATGTTAAATCAGTTTTCAAGAACACAGCTTTTGCTTGGAAAAGAGGCGATGGATAGGCTAAAGGGCGCAAGAGTCGCAGTATTTGGAATAGGAGGAGTGGGCGGATATGTCTGCGAGGCACTAGTCAGAAGCGGCGTGGGAGCGATTGACCTTATCGATGATGACAAGGTGTGTCTTACAAACCTAAACAGGCAGATAATCGCAACCCGAAAGACCATAGGAAAATACAAGACAGATGTGATGGAGGAGAGGATTCATGATATTAATCCTGATGTCAGTGTCGTGACGCACAGGTGCTTCTTTTTGCCGGAAAATGCTGATGAATTTCCGTTTGAAGAGTATGATTATATAGTTGACGCGGTTGATACGGTCACAGCAAAGATTGCGCTTGTCATGAAGGCACAGGAGAAAAATGTCCCTATCATAAGCAGTATGGGAGCGGGAAATAAGCTGGATGCAAGTGCATTTAAGGTGGCTGATATATATAAGACCAGCATGTGTCCTCTTGCAAAGGTCATGCGCCGTGAGCTTAAAAAACGTGGCGTGAAAAAGCTTAAGGTGGTATACTCTGAGGAGAAGCCTACAAGACCGATAGAGGATATGTCTATAAGCTGCAGAAGCAACTGCATCTGCCCGCCGGGTGCCGAACACAAGTGCACAGAGCGCAGGGATATTCCCGGAAGCCTTGCATTTGTACCATCAGTGGCAGGACTTATCATCGCGGGCGAGGTGGTACAGGACATAGCCTTTGACAGGGTATGATGAAGAATACAATTACGAAAAGAGAGGAATAAAAATGCCAGTATTTGATTTTAGCGATACACCGGTAGCAAACGAGCATCCGGAGTGTACATATGAGACATTTCATTCGACAGAGACCAAGGCATCGGCCGATAAACCGATTGTTGTGATAGACAATAAGCAAAAGGAGTGGGCGCACCATGAGCTCGGTATGTTTACAAATCCGATAAAGCGTACATCCTTTGAATTTGAGGATGGTGATGGGGTGACCAGTGCAGATATCCTGCGCATTGATTCACGCTTTGTGAGCCTTTTTAAGTGGCTTGGCGAAAATCACATAAAGGTACAGCTTTCAGGAGCCAATACACCTGACGGATACGCAGTATACAGGGTGAGGGAGGTGGCTCTCGGCAGAGGCACAAAGCTGTCTGCAGAGGACGGATTCCTGCAGTATATGATGGAAAGGCTCTTTGCCAGCACCATGCCTGAGGATGAACCTGACCTCGATGATTACGAGGAAGAGGGCGACAGCATGAAGCTCACCAGTATACAGAGCATCACAGATTTCATGACCTGTGCAGGCCGTACACTGCCTGACAATATACTGCTGTGGGCCAGAAGAAATCTGGCAGTTGCGCGTTCAAGCGAGGTATCACCTGAGGAGAGACGCCATGCGCAGAGAGCACTTTCCATCATGATGAATATCCAGTGGAAGGGAAATTACTTTGAGGCAATTGACCCTGTGGAGGCAAGGCGCATACTCGATGAGGAGCTCTATGGCATGGAGAGCGTGAAGCAGAGAATCATTGAGACCATTATCCAGATAAACAGGACTCATACACTTCCTGCCTACGGACTGCTGCTCTGCGGACCGGCAGGAACCGGAAAGTCACAGATTGCATATGCTGTTGCACGTATACTCAAGCTTCCATGGACCACACTCGATATGAGCTCCATAAATGATGCGGAGCAGCTCACAGGAAGCTCAAGAATCTATTCAAACGCAAAGCCGGGAATCATTATGGAGGCATTTTCACAGGCGGGAGAGTCAAATCTTGTATTTATCATCAATGAGCTTGACAAGGCCTCAAGCAAAAACGGCAACGGAAATCCGGCAGATGTGCTTTTGACACTGCTTGACAATCTGGGCTTTACAGATAACTATATGGAGTGTATGGTGCCGACCGTCGGAGTATATCCGATTGCAACAGCCAATGATAAATCCCAGATTTCTGCACCGCTTATGTCACGTTTTGCAGTGATTGATATTCCGGACTATACCGATGAAGAGAAGAAGGTCATCTTCCAGCGATTTGCCCTGCGCAAGGTATTTGAGCGAATGGGAATGAAGGAGGAGGAGTGCGTTCTCACAGAGGACGGACTTGATGCAGTGATTAAGCTTCACGAGAACACATCGGGCATAAGAGATCTCGAGCAGGCTGCAGAGCATCTGGCAGCAAATGCACTTTATCAGATAGAGGTTGATAAGGTAAAGCAGGTGGTATTTGACGCTGAGGCTGTTTTTGAGCTTTTAGGCTAGCAGGATATATTACGGATACAGGAATTGTTACGAAAATAAAAGGAGATTGTCAGGATGAGAGAATTTGGAAAATCCAGAAAATTAGATAATGTGCTTTATGATGTAAGAGGACCGGTGGTGGATGAGGCGGCCCGCATGGAGGAAAACGGCACAAATGTGTTGAAGCTCAATATAGGAAATCCTGCGCCGTTTGGCTTCAGGACACCTGATGAGGTGATATATGATATGTCTCGCCAGCTCACGGACTGTGAGGGGTATTCCAACTCCAAGGGACTTTTTTCTGCAAGAAAAGCAATCATGCAATATGCACAGCTCAAAAAGCTTCCTAATGTGACGGTTGAGGATATCTACACCGGAAACGGAGTCAGCGAGCTTATAAACTTAAGCATGTCAGCGCTTCTTGACAATGGTGATGAGGTGCTGGTGCCGGCACCGGACTATCCGCTTTGGACAGCCTGCGTTACACTTGCGGGAGGCACGGCAGTGCACTATATCTGTGATGAGCAGTCAGAGTGGTATCCGGACATAGAGGATATCAAAAAGAAGATTACAGACAAGACAAAGGCAATCGTAATAATAAACCCTAATAACCCTACAGGAGCACTCTATCCAAGGGAGATGCTGCAGCAGATAGTTGATGTGGCAAGAGAACACGAGCTCATGATTTTTTCGGATGAGATATATGACAGGCTGGTGATGGATGACTATGAGCATGTGTCTATTGCGTCGCTTGCACCGGACCTCTTCTGTGTGACCTTCAGCGGTCTTTCTAAGTCACATATGATAGCAGGCTATCGTATCGGATGGATGGTTTTAAGCGGCAACAAGGAGCTCGGAAAGGACTATATCGAGGGTCTCAACATGCTCTCAAACATGCGTCTTTGCTCGAATGTTCCGGCGCAGTCGATAGTGCAGACCGCTTTAGGCGGATATCAGAGTGTAGGTGAGTATATTGTGCCGGGCGGACGAATCTATGAGCAGAGAGAGTACGTCTACAAAGCATTAAACGATATACCGGGAATTTCGGCAGTAAAGCCAAAGGCAGCATTTTACATATTCCCAAAGATTGATACTGCAAGGTTCAACATCACAAACGATGAACAGTTTGCACTCGATCTGCTTCGTGAGAAGAAGATACTCATAATCCACGGCGGCGGCTTCAACTGGGATAAGCCGGATCACTTCAGAGTGGTATATCTACCTCGAACAGAGATATTAAAGGATGCCACAGGCAAGCTTGCAGACTTTTTGGCTTCATATAAGCAGAAATAATTATTGGCATACATAATTATAAAACATATGATATAAAACATATAACATAAAACATATAACATAAAACATATAAGCTCCGGCACAGAAAACTTTTTGTTCTGACCGGAGTTTTTATATTATGCTGTAATATTTTTTAAAAGTAACCTACCTGTAACTTTACATAATGTATTATACACTTGTATCGCGGGGCGGCTGCACTTTAGATGGCAGACCGCACAGCACTCAAAAATGCATAGAGAAGAAAAGGAGAATTAAATGGAACTGCTTAGAGTAGAACACTTATCAAAAATATACGGAGCCGGAGAAAATCAGGTCAAGGCTCTGGACGATGTGTCATTGAGCGTGGAAAAGGGAGAGTTTGTGGCAATTGTCGGGGCGAGCGGCTCCGGAAAATCCACACTGCTTCATCTGCTTGGAGGTGTTGACAGACCAACAAGCGGAAAGGTGTATATAAACGGCACTGATATCTTTGCAATGAATGATGATGAGCTTGCCATATTCAGAAGAAGACAGGTGGGTATCATTTATCAGTTTTATAATCTGATACCTATATTAAATGAGGAGGAAAACATGGCAATTCCGATGGAGCTTGATGGAAGAAAGGTGGAAAAAGCACAGATGGATGACATGCTTTTGCGCCTTGGACTTACAGAGAGACGTACTCATTTGCCAAATGAGCTATCAGGAGGACAGCAGCAGCGCACATCTATAGGAAGAGCCCTGATTACGAGACCGTCTATAGTGCTAGCGGATGAGCCGACCGGAAACCTGGATACCAAGGCAAGCAACGAGATTATGCATCTCTTAAAGACCTCAAACCGTGAGCTCAACCAGACAATCATTATGATTACACACAATATGGAGCTTGCAAAAGCGGCTGACCGCACAATAATGATAGAGGATGGTAAAATCAGATGAATTTGATGAAGACACTCACATTAAAAAACTTAAAGCTCAACAGGAAAAGAACTATTGTCACGATAGTCGGAATAATTCTTGCAACAGCGCTTTTGTCGGCGCTTGTCACACTTGTGTCAAGCTTTCAGTACAGTATGATTGAATACCAGAAGCAAAAGGACGGCGACTTTCATGTGAAATTTTCGAATGTGAAAATGTCTGAGCTTTCGGAGTTTAAAAACAACAGAAATATTGAAAGCACATTTGAGACAATGGGAAGGGGCTTTGCAAAGCTAGACAGCTGCAAGAATGAGGATAAGCCGTATGCATATGTCATGGCAACAGATGAGGCCGGCTTTGAGAGAGGCTGCTTTAAACTGATAGAGGGCCGCATGGCAAAAAATGAGGATGAGATAGTCATTCCAAGGCACTTAAAGACAAACGGACGAATCGACATAAAGGTGGGAGATGAGATAACACTGGATGTCGGAAAGCGATATGATTCAAACACCGAAGGTGTCATATCGGAAAACTGCGCATATGAGCATGAGGCAGAGACACTTACCGATACTGTGACAAAGCACTACAAGGTGGTAGGCATCATGGAAAGACCGGGCTATGGAATGGAGGACTATAGTGCCGCCGGATATACATTTGTCACATACTCTGATGAACTGGCAGCAATTGATAACGGCACAAAGAGTGAGGCAAGCGAAGCTGACACTACACTCACAGTGTACAGCAGATACACTCAAAAGGCTTTAAGAAACAAGGATGCTGTGACTGCAGATATAATTGGTGTGGATGAAAAGCTGTTTGAGAAAGCAAATAATTCATCTGTTGAAATGTCTTCTGAGGAAAGTGACAGGTTCCTTAAAGAGATGGAAAATGCAAAATATGATATATATATGAATGGATACCTTATAAACTATGAGTGCGTTTTCCCGATTGACGGTTCATTTAAAGCACTGTTTACAGTGGCTGCTGTTGTGGCTTTGATAATCATACTGACATCAGTGTACTGTATCAAAAACAGCTTCAACATATCAATCACTGAAAAAATCAGGCAGTATGGCATGCTTGCAAGCGTGGGTGCTACGAGGCGACAGATAAAAAGCAGCGTTAAGACAGAGGCAGCAATGCTTGGAGTGGTTGGTATTCCTGTAGGTACCATGAGTGGTATTTTGGCATCGCTTATACTTGTCAAGGTAGTAAATGCGCTGTCAGCAGGCTGGCTTAACGTTGCTTTGAGCTTTCACACATCACTGCCTGCACTTATTCTTGCTGTGATACTGAGTATAGCAACCATTTATTTCTCAGCAACAGGCAGTGCAAGAAGGGCTGCAAAGGTCACACCGCTTGAAGCAATAAGAAACACAAAGGAGATTAAAATAAAGTCAGCAAAGCTTAAGACACCGACGATTATAGGCAGAATCTGGGGTATCGGAGGTGTTATCTCATATAAGAATATAAAGAGGAACAATAAAAAGTACAGAACCACAGTGACATCTATTGTCATCTGCTCAGTAACCTTTATTGTGATATCATACTTTATGTCTATGGCCTTTAGCGTTGTTGGGATGTCATATGCATCAGCAGATTACAATATTGGAATAAATATGTCATGTAAAAAAGACATTGATATTGAAAAGTTCTCTAAGCTTTTGAGTGGCATTGAAGGAGCTGAGGATTATCTGGTTGGAGCAGGCTATGATTTCGATGTCAGTAAGCCGGAGTATACAAAGGAATATGGAGAGTATTGCAGGCAGCTTTATGATGACAGTGAGGATGTCTCGCAAATGTTTTTAATCACGGTTTTGGATGATAAATCGTATGATAAGTATGCGTCTGACGCAGGCATAAAAAATGCAGCTGCAGGAGCAATTCTTGTGAATAAATGCACATTTGATGTGTATAATGAGAATAGCTCAAAATACGTCAAAAAAGAGATGGAGCTGTACAAATATAAAGCAGGAGATACAATCGAGTGTGGCTACAATGTGTATGATGATGCTTCTTCTGATGATAATGCAGCAGAAGGCGATACTGAAAGCAGCACAGATGACAATAATGCAGTGGAAGGTGATACTGAAAGCGGCACAGAGGATAACAGCGGATACGTTGACGAGGAAACAATAAATAACGGAGTCAGAAAGACTGTGGATGTAACTATTGCAGGTGTCACAGACAAGGTACCAATAGGTTATAAGGGCTACAGCAACACGCTATTGTTTATGAACCAAAAAGGCTTTGAAAGCCTATGGGGTGACGGTAAGAACGGTAATGAGATTAAACCGGGATATGCGTCATATTCGGCATATGTGGTTGCAGAAAATGCAGATGAATATCAGGATACATTCGAAAAGGAGACGGAAGGAAATCCTGAGTATTCGCAGATTAGTTTTTATGTCAGCAATATGGATAAGCAGATGCGCGATGAAAAGTCACTCTTTACACTGCTTGGAGTATTTGCATACGGACTTATTGTAGTCATTGCCTTAATAGGAATCACAAATATCATCAATACCTTAAGTACCGGAATGGAGCTTAGAAGCCGCGAGTTTGCCACATTAAGAAGCATTGGAATGACAGATAAGCAGTTTGTGGGAATGGTCAGGCTCGAGAGTGTGTTTATATCTGTGAAGGCACTTGCAATAGGAGTACCGCTTGGTATTTTAATAAGCTATCTCTTATGTGTTATGATGAACAGGATGGATGATGCAATCATTTATGAGCCGCCGTATAAAGCAATTATATTGTGTATATTGGTTGTAATAATGCTGATTTATGCTATCATGAAACTATCAATGACGAAGCTTAGACACAATAACATTATTGAGACAATCAAGAATGAAAATCTGTAGGAAATGCGGGAGCTGATATGAAAAAAATACTTCTCATAGAGGACAACAAAGGAATAACAGAGGGACTGTGTGATACCTTTACAGAACCTGAATATGAGCTTTTGACAGCAGGCAATTTAAACGAGGCTGGGGCACTTTTGAGTGAGCACCCCGGCCTTGTGCTGCTTGATGTGTCGCTTCCGGATGGGAACGGCTTTGATTTTTACAGCGAAAGGCTGGAAAAAGAAAAAACACCGGTGATTTTTCTTACCGCAAGGGATGAGGAAAATGATATAGTAAAGGGACTCGAGCTTGGAGCGGAGGATTACATCACAAAGCCTTTTTCAGTAAGAGAGCTTGTGGCGAGGGTAAACCGCGTATTTTTACGTAGGAAAAGTGATGACAGTTCATCTGTCATACATGCAGGAAGCATAAGCTATGACATGGACAAAAAGGAAGCAAGAAGGGATGGACAGTTGATAGCTCTTTCAAATCTTGAAAACCGCATACTTGATCTGCTTTTTACCAATCACGACAAGGCTGTGTCCAGAAATGCCGTGCTTGACTGCATCTGGGAGGCGACAGGCAACGATGTCTATGACCATACAGTGACTGTCTATATGAAGCGCATCAGGGCAAAGCTTGGTGAGGATGTGATAAAGACTGTGAAGGGAATCGGGTATCGTGTTGATTCAGATGAAGCTCTTTAAACAGTATCGGCCGACAGAGACAGTTCCCGGGGGGAAGCATGAGAAAGAAGAAATATAATTTAGAGAACAGAAAACATTTTGTGTATTTTGCGATAATTTATACATGTATATGTGTGACGGTTATGGCTTTTACCGTTTTTTTCCAGTACAGGGCGTATACAAAAAACTATAACATCACAGTGGCTAAGCTATGTGCACTCGTTCATGAAAAATATCCCGATGTATCAGATGGCAGTATAGCCGCGATTCTAAATGACAGCAGCTTCGACAGCGATTATACAAATTTAAAAAGCGCAGAGACGCTCTTAAAAAAATACGGCATTGATATGGAAAAGGATTCTGCGGTTTTGTCAAATGAAAAAGCGCTTAAAGGAGCGCTTTGGCTAGACATATTTCTTGTTGTGCTTTTTGCAGGGGGCTTTTGCCTTTACATTGTGCTTATAAGATTTAGCTTTAAAAGACAGGTCAGACAGGCTGCGGATTATCTGCGCCGCATAAATCAGGGAGACTACAGACTTGTTATGGCAGATAGCACAGAGGGAGAGATTTCTATACTTAAGGGAGAGCTTTACAAGACAGCAATCTATTTGAGGGAGTCTGCGGAAAATGCAAAGGCAGACAAGCTTTTGCTAAAGGATGCGCTTTCTGACATATCGCATCAGCTTAAGACACCGCTCACATCACTTTCGATAAATCTGGAAAATCTGGAAGGAAATCCTGATATGGCATCTGAAAACAGAAGCAGGATAATGCGCAGGGCAAAGCGTGATGTGGACAATATATCGCATATGGTGCAGGCTATCTTAAAGCTCTCAAGGCTTGAAGCGGATGTTGTGGAGTTTGATGAGAAGGATACGCTGCTGTCTGAAATTGTGTCTGAGGCAGCTGACAATGTTATGGCACTTTGCGATTTGAGAGACATAAGGCTGTCCATAGATGAAGGTTCTGATAAGGATGCCTGTATACATGCTGATGCATACTGGCAGTGTGAGGCCATTACAAACATAGTAAAAAATGCAGTAGAGCACGCAGAGAGTGAGGTAAAGATAGGCTTTTACAGGTATGAGATGTATGCAGAGATAACAGTGCAAAACGATGGAGAAGCCATAAGTGATGAGGACAAAAAGCATATTTTTACGCGTTTTTACAGCGGCAGCGGACAGCCGGCAGACAGCATCGGCATAGGACTTTCGCTCGCGGAAGCAATTGTGCGTCATGACAATGGATATATCCTTGTGGAGGATTGTAAAAAAGATGTATTAAATGAAAAAAATGAATGCAGTGGCACACGCTTTGTGGTAAGATATTTGTGATAAGTTGAGAAAAATTATCAATAAATACACTAGGAAGCGATAAAATGACACTAAAAGAACTTGGCATAGGACAGAGTGCCAGAATACTTACAGTAGGCGGTGAGGGCGCACTGCGCCAGCATTTCCTGGATATGGGAGTAATCCCAAAAGCCGAAGTAACAGTTATCAAATTTGCACCGATGGGAGACCCGATGGAGCTTCAGGTGCACGGCTATGAGCTCACATTGAGGCTTGATGATGCGGCACAGATTGAGGTAGAATTAATTGACAGCCGTTCAAGAAAGCATGAGGGCCCTAAAAAGATAAGCAACACAGCCCATCCCGGACTTGGCGAGGAGGGCAAATACCATGTGAAGGGCAGTGGCAATCCCCTTCCGGATGGTGAGAAGCTCACATACGCACTTGTGGGAAACCAAAACTGCGGCAAGACAACACTTTTCAACCAGCTTACAGGCTCAAACCAGCATGTCGGCAATTTCCCGGGAGTGACGGTGGACAGAAAGGATGGCTCTATTAAAGAACATCCGGATACATCAATCACAGATTTACCTGGCATTTATTCAATGAGCCCATATACTAATGAGGAGATTGTGTCGAGAAACTTTGTGCTCGATAACAAGCCAAAGGCCATAATAAATATCGTAGATGCGACAAATATTGAGAGAAACCTGTATCTGACCATGCAGCTTCTTGAGATGGATATACCGATGGTTATCGCTCTAAATATGATGGATGAGGTGACGGCAAACTCAGGCTTAATCGATGTAAATAAAATCGAGGGACTGTTAGGAGTGCCTGTTGTACCGATTTCTGCCGCAAAGAATCAGGGTGTTGATGAGCTGGTGCGCCATGCGATACACATTGCAAAGTATCAGGAGCGCCCGGGCAGACAGGATTTCTGTGATGAGAATGATTTTGGCGGTGCCGTGCACAGATGTATACACGCGGTCAGTCACCTGATTGAGGATCATGCAAAGCTCGCCGGAGTTCCGATTCGCTTTGCTGCTACCAAAATTATCGAGGGAGATGCGCTTATATTAGAGCAGCTTCATCTTGATGAGAATGAGAAAGAGGCAATAGAGCATCTGATTGTCCAGATGGAGAAGGAGCGAGGCCTTGACAGAAGCGCTGCAATTGCGGATATGCGCTTTACATTTATTGAGAAAATATGCGAGAGCACCGTGGTAAAACCTAAGGAGAGCAGGGAGCGTATCAGAAGTGAGCGCATCGACCGTGTTCTTACAGGCAAATACACGGCAATACCGTGCTTTATAGTGATAATGCTTGCTGTATTTTATCTTACCTTCAACGTAATCGGAGCTGGCCTTCAGTGGCTTTTGGAGCAGGGCATAGGAGCACTGACCGCACTGACGGATAAGGCACTCACAGCGGCAGGTGTGAATGAGGTGCTGCACGGACTGGTAATAGACGGCATCTTTCAGGGTGTCGGAAGCGTATTAAGCTTTTTGCCGATTATCGTGACACTGTTCTTTTTCTTATCCCTCATGGAGGACAGCGGATACATAGCGAGGGTTGCATTCTTCATGGACAAGCTCCTTCGTAAGATAGGACTTTCCGGACGAAGCATAGTACCAATGCTCATAGGCTTCGGCTGTACGGTGCCGGCTGTCATGGCGACACGTACACTGCCAAGTGAGAGAGACCGTAGAATGACTATACTCCTCACACCGTTTATGAGCTGTTCGGCAAAATTGCCAATTTATGCATTCTTTGTTAGTGCATTTTTCCCGAAGCATGGCGGACTTGTCATGGGAGGTCTGTACTTCCTTGGCATAATTGTAGGAATACTTTTCGCATTTATCTACAGAAAGACTCTGTTCAGGGGTGACGCAGTGCCGTTTGTCATGGAACTGCCAAACTACAGGATGCCGGGTGCCAAGAATGTGTGCCAGCTGCTCTGGGAAAAGGCAAAGGACTTTTTGCAGAAGGCATTTACAGTAATACTTATTGCAACAATGCTTATATGGTTCTTACAGAGCTTTGACATACACTTTAACATGGTAACAGACTCAAAGGACAGCATGCTTGCCGCTATTTCAAGTGTTATCGTGCCTGTCTTTAAGCCTCTGGGACTCGGAGACTGGCGTATATGCACATCACTTATCAGCGGACTCATGGCAAAGGAGAGTGTGGTATCAACACTTGAGATACTGTTTGGCGGAACGGTTACGACAGCACTCACAACACTTTCAGCCGCATCTCTTCTGGTGTTCTCGCTGCTCTACAGTCCTTGCGTGGCTGCTATAGCATCCATAAAGAGAGAGCTTGGTGCAAAGTGGGCAGTCAGTGTGGTGCTTTTGCAGTGTGCGATTGCATGGGTGGCAGCATTTATTGTCAGGGTAATTGGACTGCTTGTGATGTAATTAAAAACAGACTATTCAGAACCACTGAGAACCAAAAAGATGATGTGTTATGCTTGCATGTAAGCAACAGGTTTTCTTATTCTCAAGGTGGTTCTGAATAGTTGCAAAAAATATAAAAGGAGATATGTGATGGAGATTAAACTGGAAAATGAATCACTTGAGCTCACGATAAACAGCTTCGGAGCAGAGCTTAAAAGCATCACCGGTAAGGAAACAGGTACACAGTATCTGTGGGATGCCGATGAGAAATACTGGAAGAGAAGCGCACCGGTGCTTTTCCCGTTTGTCGGCAGCTTAAAGGACAAGAAGTTTACCGTTGATGGGACAGATTATCCGATGGGACAGCACGGCTTTGCAAGGGATATGGAGTTTGAGCTTGTGTCACAGACAAAGGATGAGGCATGGTTTTTACTTAAATCAAATGATGAGACTCTTGCAAAATATCCGTTTGAGTTTGTGCTCGAAATCGGCTATAAGCTCTCAGGCAGTGAGATAAAAGTGACCTGGAGGGTGACTAATCCTGCGAAAAAGGATTTACTTTTCTCAATAGGTGGTCATCCGGCATTTATGTGTCCGGTCGCAGAGCAGGGAAAGCAGTCAGACTATTATCTGAAGCTTGACACAGACAAAGCAATCACCTACGGACTTATCTGTGACGGAGGACTTTTAGACAAGGATGACAATCTGCTTAATGTGGATGTGGATGGATACTGTCAGATAGATGAGCATATGTTTGATAAGGATGCGCTCATAATCGAAAACAGACAGGCTTCAAAGGTGAGCCTGTGTACACCGGATAAGAAGCCATATCTTACGGTGTCCTTTGATGCGCCTTTATTTGGTCTGTGGTCACCGGCAGGAATGGGAGCACCGTTTATCTGTATTGAGCCGTGGTACGGCCGATGCGACAGAGCAGGCTTTGTCGGAGAATTAAAGGACAGGGAGTATGGTAATTCGCTGGCACAGGGTGAGAAATTTGAGAAGTCATATACGATTGCAATTGAGCTGTAGATTTTCTTGTTCTCAATGTGACTTAAATACTTATTAAAATAATAATATAAGACATAATTAGAATCATGGGGCTGCGGTATATTGCAGTCCCATGATTTTTAGATAGTAAGGATTTTTCACGAACTTGAAATAATGTAATGTAGGATAGCATAACGCTATATGTGTCTTGATGCACCTGCTTTCTTCAAGTTTGCCTGAAGCAGCCATTTCTGATCAATTTTCTTAAGATCTTCACCGAATCTGACATGTAGCCGAACTGAGCCTTCGAGCTGCTCGATATGTTCAATGGTGCCCTTGCCGAACTTTGGATGATTGACATCGTCATTGATATTAAATTTTACAGTACTGTTTTTCTTTTTGCGGTATTCCTGCTCGCGTGAATATGTGTCGCGGATAGGAATACTCTTGTCAGTAATTTTCTTTTTGAGAACCTTATCATAATCGTGCTTAATAAGTCCTTCACCTGCTTTGTAGTAAGGAGTGGGAGCTGCTCCGATAAGTGAGCAGCAGTATTTCCACGCACTTCCGTGGATGCCGGGCTGCCAGTTGTATTTATCAGGAATGTCCATATTGTACTGCATATAATGGGCATATTCATGCTTATATAAATCTATTCTGTCATCCTTTGACAAGGGCTTTGCCACACAGTAGCCGATGAACAGCAGCGAAAAATGAAATTCTTCTTCATCCTGCCCAAAGCCCGGAGTGTATGCACCGAGCCTGTCAGTATCAAAGCCAAAGGTGATAGGAACCCTTGCACCGTTAAGTCCAAGCTGTCTGTCGAGCTTCTGGTAGAGAAAGCGGATTTCCGCGAGATGTATTTTGGTTTCGTTTTCGAGTAGTTGTCGTAAATTGTTGTCTATGTTCATAAGTATATTTCTCTAAAAAATCAGTTTGTTTTCAATACAGTAATGATATATTCCGTCATCCTCAACCGATTTGCATACAAAATCAGCCTTAGCCTTGACTTCGTCCTTTGCATTGCCCATGGCAATACCCATGCCTACGGCCTCAAGCATTTCAATATCGTTATGTCCGTCACCGAAAGCAATTGCTTCATCCTTTGAGAAGCCATAATGCCTAAGCACTGCAGCAACAGCATTGCCTTTGCCACTGTTAAGCGGAATAATATCAACGGCCTTATCCCACCATGCAGTTATCTGTGAGTGGGGCGCGCCGGATAGAATCTGTGAGTGCTCATCTTTTTGGCAGGAGCACATAATCTGATAGATATCAGTTTTGCTTATGTCGTCAAAATTGTCAGCAATTTTAAGCTTTTCACTGCCGAAGGCAAAGTACTGCTCTAAATCAGGGTCGGTACCGTTTGTGACAATAATATGCTCGTTGCTGATTGCAATGGCGCGGTTCATTTGCTTTAGATTGGAAATTATCTGATATTTGTCGTACTCATTAATAGGATTTTTGAAGATGATATCATTGCCTTTGGTGACGAATGAGCCGTTAAAGGTGAGCAGGACATCAAAATCAATTCCATCAAAATGAGGCACACCTGTGTAGCCTCTTCCGGTAGCCATACAAAGGATGATGCCATTTTGGTGGAGCTGCCTAAGAGCAGCAGCAGTGTTTGCTGATAATTCTTTATGTCCCAGTCGAAGCAGGGTGCCATCCACATCAAAGAATGCTATTTTAATCATAATTCACCTGCCTGTTTTACTGAATTTCAATAATATTTCATTTACTTTAATCATAACATAATAAGCGCAAGATTAAAAACATTTATTTAAATTTCTGCCACAACGTAAGGTACGTAAGCCGGGGACTGAGGGGACACATGCACTTTAGCAGCTTTTACAATAGCAAATTCAGGATCATCCTTTTTAGGACGCCCCTTGCCACGTGGATTATCTTTTTTGACTTGCTTATATTCACTGTAAGCATCATGCCAGATATCTTTTCTGACTTCATCGAGAGCTGCCATAGCCAACTCGACCACATGAAAGGAATCAACGCAGCGTGCGCAGTTAGGAGTGTATTCATTTACACAATCTGTGATCCATCTGGCACCATCGCCAGTAACAACCTTGATACTGGATAGTTGCTCCGGAGTCAGCTGTTTATAAAACTTTTCAAGGACAGATTTACCATGATCTTCTGATGCCCATACAACTGTGTTGGTATCGTGATTAACGATTACTGTGATGTACTTGTGACCCTTTTTATAAATGGTTTCATCAATGCCGATATTAACCAGGCCATCAAGTATTCTTGAACGCTCTGGTTCTAAATCATGAAGAGTGCGATTGACACAGCGGCCTATGGTTTCCCAGTCCACTCTCATGAAGTATGATGTGGTGCTTCTTGGAAGATAGGATGCAAACCATGCAACGGTAAGGTCGAAATATTTGGTAAATCTACTACTCGGATATGCCCATGGAACTTCGGCAACAGATACCCCATGTTCAGGGCAGATGATACGATGTGTCTGGTATTTAACTTCAACCAGAATGCCACCCCAGTCCAGACCTCTCCAGATAGTTGATTTGCTGGAATGTTTATCATAAACAGGGCATGATTTATGGCAGAATGGGCAGTCGTTCTCGGGCCATTTATTAGGTCTTGCTTGGATACGAATATGTTTAACTCCATTCTTATCAGAGTAAAGATTACAATTTTTTATAACTGTGTTTTTGACATTAAAGGACACAAGTGGTTTTTTCAATATGTTGTTGTTAATTTATGGTGTTGGGCTTCCACCATTATGCCAGAAGCCTCGCAAAAAGTAGCTGAAACTGCAAAAATCACCAAAACAGCACCCCAAACCCAGCTCAAAAGCCGGAGAAAAGCCAGAAAAAAGTAGCTGAAACTGCAAAAACCCCCAAAACAGCTTCCAAAACCCAGCCATAAAGCCGGAGAAAAGCCGAGAAAAAGTAGCTGAAACTGCAAAAAACCCAAAAACAGCACCCTAAACCCAGCCATAAAGGATAATGTCGATAAAGTCCATATAATGGTGTAAATTACAAATTTATATAAAAAAGAGCCGAGAGCTCATCTTTCAGTTATAATTAAGTTACCACACAAAACATAATTGAAAGGATGAAACCCATGGCTCAATTACATTTTACATTAGATAGTGATTTTTTGTAGGACTTTTTTCAGAAACTAAAGATGAAGCATTTGGCAAGCTTATGGAAGCTTTACTTAATCAGGTTCTTCAAGCTGAATCTACCGAACAACTTGGTGCTAATAACTATGAACGTTCACAAGAACGTTCTGATTACAGAAACGGAACCCGGACAAGGTCATTAACTACTCGCATCGGAAAGATTGAATTACAAGTTCCTAGACATCGTAATGTCCCATTTAAGACTTCCTTATTCGAGAATTACCAGCGTAATGAGCAAGCTTTAATTACAACCATGATGGAAATGGTAGTGCAGGGTATATCAACCAGAAATGTCAAAAAAGTAACTGAAGAACTCTGTGGAGAGTCTTTCTCTAAATCTACTGTTTCTGAAATTTGTAAGGAACTTGATGTTCCAATTAAACATTTCAAAGAACGTTTATTACCGGAACATTATCCATTTATTATTGTTGATGCGATATATTTAAAAGTTCGCGAAGATCATCGTGTCAAGTCCAAAGCATTGTTTGTCGCTATTGGGATAAACAATACAGGTCACAAGGAAGTACTCGGTTTTGAAGTATACGATTCTGAGAAAGTAAACACCTGGAAGGACTTCTTTGAAAGTCTTAAAAGTCGTGGCTTACGTGGCGTGGATATTGTGATATCAGATGCACACGCAGGGCTTGTTGAAGCAATAAAGGAATGCTTCTCTGGTTCTTCATGGCAGCGTTGTCAGGCTCATTTTACTAGAAATATCATAGATAAGTGTCCCAAAAAATACAGCACTGGTTTAGCTTCTGAGTTACGAGACATGTTTAACGCAGCTACTATTGAAGAGGCCCGTCGTTTAAAAGAATCTATATACGATGAATATCAGGATGTTGCAAATGAAGCAGTAACTATAAACTGTGAGATTATAGCAAACCATCTAGCATATACATTTGTATAAGTTTCGACGGTTTCGTCGTGCATAGAAAACCTAAAAGCATAATTTTGTATAGAATCTTAGTCGCGAAGCGTAGCGAGGGCGAAAGTGCGTGTCTCCCCAACAGTCCACGGCTTACATACCGACCTGCACCAATGCGCAAAAGTTGCGCGTAAAAACGCGCACCCCATCCCTTATTTGTGAAAAATGCTTGAAAACAAAAATTTAAAAATGTCGAAATTGCACATTGACATAATCGCAATGCTGTAATATACTAAGCTTAGAACAAACGGTTGCGCGAAAAACGCACCTAGGAAATAAATTGAATTACAAGCAAATGGAGGAAACAACGGATGGACAAATTTATTGTTAACATCATTCACCGCCCTGAGATGGTGCCTGAGTACTCAGCAACAGTGACAGGACAGGGAAAAGAAGAGGATATTGGAGATAAGAAGCTTATCACAGAGTCACTCGACATCTTCAAGACACAGCAGAGACTTGCACATGAGGCGGGACTCAAAACCACAATCCAGATGACATATGCTTCACTTTTTAATGATGAGGCAGTAGAGCTTGCAAAGCAGGATCACGAGAAATACGGTGATGAGATAGCACTTTCACTCCTTGGACTTCCATGTGAGGAGTTTAGAGAGAAGTATAAGACAAAGGATTTCTGTATCTGGATGTTCTCAATGGAGGACAAGAAAGCTATCGTAAATGATGTTTTCGAGAAATTCCATGACAGATTCGGTTTCTATCCTGAGTCAACAGGCTCGTACTATATGGATGCAGACCTTATAAACTACATCAAAGAAAAATACCCAATGGTAAAATGTGCAGTTGCAACATGCTGGGAGGAGGGTCCTAAGGCATACCACACATGTAACAACTCATGGTACACACTCTTCGACGGAGGCCCATGGGCACCATGGATTCCATCAAAGCAGAACACACATGCGCCGGCAGCAAATAAGGAAGAGGATAGCGGAATCGTAGCAATTCCACATCTCTCACGTGACCTTATTGCATGCTATGACGGAAACGGCTCAAACTTCGGAACACATCCACAGAACGTGCTTCGTGGAATGATTTATGATACAAAGACATGGGAGTATCCATATCTTTATAACCTCATCGACCAGTACAGAGACCTTGCAAAATACAATAACGGATACTCATACAACATGATGTTCGTAGGACCTGGCTGGATGAACAAGATGGGACGCTGGGAGCAGCCATATGAGCTTCTCTTAAAGTCATACACAGACGGCTGTAATTACTATGGCAAGTTAAAGAAAGAGGGTAAGCTCATCGACATGACAATGTCAGAGTTCGCTGATTACTTCAGAGAGAAGAAGGGTGTCAACGCAGGTAACTACAATGAGCCTGAGTGTGCACCATGGAGAGATATCCTTTACGGCTCAGATAAGCAGCTCTTCTGGTACTGTGACCCATACATGAGAGCATGCGTAAACATGGATCAGGGTGGAGCAATCGTAGACCTTCGTCCATACGTTGCAAAGCTTGAGTGGCCGGTAGGAATCGGAACAAAGCATGTACAGGATGCATCTTATCCATTCCTTATTCAGGAGAAATACAGAGCAGGATACTTTACACACTATGCAGGAGCTGGAACAGTAAGAAGTGCCAAGCTTTCACACAACGGTGAGGAGGTTGACCTGTGTCTCTGCCCTACACACAGCCATTTTTCAGAGGAAGTTATTGATGGCAAGAAGACAAGAATCCTTACACTTGATCCTGTAGATATTGAGTTTTATGATGTTAAGCTTACTCTTCAGACAAAGGAATACTTTGAGGAGGGCTCATCAAACATCAAGATTGAGCGTAATATCCTTAGCATGAGTGATCCAAATGCAGAGGTTTATCTCGATGAGTACATCACAGCATGCTACGGAACAACAGAGTATCCTGAGGATATGACAGGCATCACACTTACATGTGAGGGAGAAAACCCACAGAGCATCAATTATGAGTACAAGTGTCGTGATGCAAAGCTTGACGGAGCAACTGCAGTAAGCGCAGTAATTCCTGCAATTCAGACAAAGGTTTCACTCACACCATCTGCAAAGGCAGAGGGATACATTGAGGAAGGATATGCATTCTCTCCAATGTTCAAGCTTGGTTACAAGAAACAGATTAAAGACAAGGAGGTATTTGCAACATGGCTCAACTTGGAAAAGGCAAATTAAATTACAGATGTCCTTTATGTTTTATGAGGGATCTTGATATTGATATGTTCTATAATAAGGAAACGGGTATTTATAGCTGCATCCGCTGTCAATTCAGAGGTACAGAGGAAGAGGTGCTTCAGGGCAACGAGGATGTCCGCAAGAAGTACAAGGCTATGTACAAGAGATTCGACAAGTTCGATTTTGATTAAAGTAGTGATTGGTGCGCTGCTGCTATAATAGCAGCAGCGTATTTGGCATTTCGCTGCAAAGGAGAGTATATATGGCGAAAAGAAAAAAAGACACGATGGAATTCAGATTCTATGAGCTGCCACAGGGAGAATCGGCACTTGTGCTGTGCGGAGAATCCTGGAAGAGAGTGTATGGTCATGAGGAATTTCACCTGCATTTCCATAATCTGCTTGAAATCGGCATCTGCCGCGAGGGAGATGGAAATATGTATCTGGATGAGGATATTTACCAGTATCATGACGGCGATATCACATTTATACCTGAGAATTTTCCACATGTTACAGTCAGCTATGGTGAGGTGGTGAATTTCTGGGAGTACATTTTTATTGACATACATTCTGTGATAGAAGAGATGTTCCCAAACAATGCGGCATTCCAGAATGAGGCAGTTACGACTATATCAAAAAAAGCGTTTATGACCAACGTGTATCAGAGCCCGGCTATGGCTGAGTATATAAATGCCATAATCAGGGAAACCAGTGAGCACAAGATTTATTGCCAAAGGACGATAAAGCTCCTTGTGCAGGGAATTGTAATAGAGCTGTTGCGCATGTATGATGAGCTTCCGGAGGAAGATAATGATGTCGTAAAGGGCACTAATATGTCACAGATAGCCACGGCGCTTGACTATATGAATAAGCATTACAGTGAAACAATAAAGGCAGGGGAGCTTTCGTCACTGTGCAATATGAGTGAGACTCATTTCAGGAGACTGTTTGAATCATATATCAATATGCCGCCTATGGAGTATCTGAATCTGATAAGAGTGCAGAAGGCGTGCGAGCTTATGAAAAAGACAAATGAGCCTATGGAGCTTATTGCACAAAAGTGTGGATTCACAACCCAGTCAACTTTTAACCGTAATTTCCGCAAATTTTTGAACACTTCGCCATATCAGTGGAAGATAAATCCTGAAAATTATGAGCATAAACTACTCAATTTTAGGATATCTGCACTAAAGGGATGGTAGAAAATACATGTTTTCACATATTTTTGTACATTTATGTTTGAATATGCATATAATTGTGTGGAATTTGTTAACACAGGGTAAATAGTAACCCGAGAATCCCCTTTGTAACCCAAGACTCCCTCTTTGTAAATGAAAATCCTGTTTTGTAAGCGAGATTCCCGGTTTGTAAATGAAATTCCCGGTTTGTAAGCAAGATTCCCGAATTTTCATTTCTATTTCGATATGATATAATACGTTCAGCAATAAATTTGCGTACAACAACCAGAGATCAATTCTCTC
>ENA-OZMQ01000162-OZMQ01000162.1-human-gut-metagenome-genome-assembly--contig:-NODE-162-length-27416-cov-18.144074_pt1 | contig 27416 bp, 20 predicted proteins | sample MGYA00244189_ERZ653813 | MGnify/ENA primary metagenome ERZ653813 (study PRJEB26926, sample SAMN06164526) | human gut metagenome | biome: ENVO:00009003; feature: ENVO:2100002; material: ENVO:00002003...
GAGATTAGCTGCAGTCTCGTGGGCTCGGAGATGTGTATAAGAGACAGATATAGTATATATATCATCATTTGTACTATAAATTGTTTGCTAATTTGCAATTATTTTGCGTGGTTAGCAAGAACCTTGTCCTGTACATTCTTTGGAACTGGCTCATATCTGTCGAAGAACATTGAGTAGTTTCCACGTCCCTGTGTCTTAGAACGAAGGTCTGTAGAGTAACCGAACATCTCTGCAAGTGGTACATATGCATGTACAATCTTTCCACCGCCGAGATCGTCCATACCCTCGATACGTCCACGACGAGAGTTAACATCACCGATAACGTCTCCCATGTACTCCTCAGGCATTGTAACCTCTACCTTCATGATAGGCTCAAGTAATACAGGTGCGGCCTTTGCCATAGCCTCTTTGAAACACATAGATCCGGCAATGTGGAATGCCATCTCTGATGAATCGACCTCATGGTAAGATCCATCATATACTGTTGCATGGATACCAACTACTGGGAATCCACCAAGAGAGCCGGCCTTTGTAGCCTCCTCGATACCTTCGCCGATTGATGGGATGTACTCCTTTGGAATAGCACCACCGACAACCTCTGAATCGAACTTGAAAAGTTCTTCTCCATTGGCATCCATTGGCTCGAAGCGAACCTTACAGTGTCCGTACTGTCCACGTCCACCTGACTGCTTAGCATATTTGTATTCCTGATCAACAGCCTTTGTAAATGTCTCCTTGTAAGCAACCTGAGGTGCACCAACGTTTGCCTCAACCTTGAACTCACGGAGAAGACGGTCAACGATGATCTCAAGGTGAAGCTCACCCATACCAGCGATGATTGTCTGACCTGTTTCCTGATCAGTATGAGCACGGAATGTAGGATCCTCCTCTGCAAGCTTTGCAAGAGCCTCACCTAACTTACCCTGTCCAGCTTTTGTCTTTGGCTCGATAGCGAGCTCGATAACTGGCTCTGGGAACTCCATAGACTCAAGGATAACCGGATGCTGCTCATCACAGATTGTATCACCTGTTGTTGTGAATTTAAATCCAACAGCAGCAGCGATATCACCTGAGTAAACCTCGTCCAATTCCTGTCTCTTATTAGCATGCATCTGAAGAATACGTCCGATACGCTCTTTCTTATCCTTTGTTGCATTTAATACATAAGAACCTGCCTTACATTTTCCTGAGTAAACACGGAAGAATGCAAGCTTTCCTACGAATGGATCTGCCATGATCTTGAATGCAAGTGCTGAGAATGGCTCATCATCTGATGAATGTCTCTCAATCTCATTTCCATCAAGATCTGTTCCCTTGATTGAAGGGATATCTGTAGGAGCTGGCATGTACTCAACAATAGCGTCAAGTAACTTCTGTACACCCTTGTTACGGTATGCAGAACCACAACATACAGGTACTGCTGTACACTCACATGTTGCTTTACGAAGAACCTTCTTCATATCCTCTACAGATGGCTCCTCACCCTCAAGATACTGCATCATGAGATCGTCATCTAACTCACAGATTTTTTCAATGAGCTCTGTACGGTACTCTGCAGCCTGATCAGCCATATCTCCAAGATCATCAGTAACTGTGATATCGTCACCCTTCTCATCATTGTAGATATAAGCTTTCATCTCGAAAAGATCGATAATTCCTTTGAAATCGTCCTCTTTACCGATTGGTAACTGAAGTACGATAGCATTTTTTCCTAATCTTGTACGGATCTGGTCAACAGCTCCGTAGAAGTTTGCACCTAAGATATCCATCTTATTGATGAATGCCATACGAGGTACATTGTATGTGTCCGCCTGACGCCAAACGTTCTCTGACTGAGGCTCAACACCACCCTTTGCACAGAACACACCAACTGCGCCATCAAGTACACGGAGTGAACGCTCAACTTCTACTGTGAAGTCAACGTGGCCCGGTGTATCGATGATGTTGATACGGTGCTCAAGTGCTCCTGGCTTTGGTTTAGTGAACTCTTCAAGTGTCCAGTGACATGTTGTAGCGGCAGAAGTAATTGTAATACCTCTTTCCTGCTCCTGCTCCATCCAGTCCATGGTAGCAGTACCTTCATGAGTATCACCGATTTTATAGTTAATACCAGTATAATAAAGAATACGCTCTGTCAGTGTTGTTTTACCAGCATCGATATGAGCCATGATTCCAATATTTCTGGTTCTCTCAAGTGGATATTCTCTTCCAGCCAAGGTTTTTTCCTCCTATATTTAGTGTCCTATGCACAACCGGACTCTGTTACAAATCCGGTTCGCTGCATGAATCAAAAGCAAAGCTGTAAGCTTCTTACAGAAACTAGAATCTGTAATGTGCGAATGCCTTGTTTGCCTCTGCCATCTTGTGCATATCTTCTTTTCTCTTAACAGATGCGCCTGTGTTGTTAGCTGCATCCATAATCTCGTTAGCTAATCTCTCAGCCTGAGTTTTCTCTCCTCTGGCACGTGAGAATGCTGTTAACCAACGAAGGCCTAAAGCCTGACGACGATCAGGGCGAACCTCGATTGGTACCTGATATGTGGCACCACCGATACGTCTTGCTTTTACTTCGAGAGCTGGCATTACATTGTTCATAGCCTCTTCGAATACTTCAAGAGCTGGTCTTCCTGTCTTCTCTTCTACTGTAGCAAATGCTCCGTATACAATCTTCTGAGCTACGCCTTTCTTACCGTCTAACATAATGCTGTTAACAAGCTTTGTAACTACTTTGCTGTTGTACATTGGATCTGCTAATACGTCTCTTTTCTGAGTATGTCCTTTACGTGGCACGTTACTTCCCTCCTTAATCATGATATTTGTGGATTAATTCATCGGTACTCACATGTGTCTCTCTAATGTGTTCGTGCGGAATTGTATTCATAAAGTGAAATCCTGCATCTGCAGGTCTAATCCCAACACTAACCTACTTTAGTTCTGTTTGTGATACACAATGTTGCTAAATTATTTAGCAGCTTTTGGTCTCTTTGCGCCGTACTTAGAGCGGGCCTGTTTTCTGTTTGCAACACCTGCAGTATCTAATGTACCACGGATGATATGGTAACGTGTACCTGGTAAATCCTTAACACGGCCACCACGAATCAGAACAACGCTATGCTCCTGTAAGTTGTGTCCCTCACCAGGAATGTATGAAGTTACTTCGATTCCGTTTGAAAGACGAACTCTGGCGATCTTTCTAAGAGCTGAGTTAGGCTTCTTAGGAGTAGCTGTCTTAACAGCTGTACATACACCACGCTTCTGTGGAGAAGAAGTGTTGATTGGCTTCTTCTGGAGAGAGTTAAAGCTTCTCTGAAGAGCTGGTGCTGTAGACTTCTTTACAGATGTCTGACGTCCTTTTCTTACTAACTGGTTAAATGTTGGCATTATTTTCACCTCCTGTTTTATTTTAAGCAGTGCAATCTTATGCACGCTAAAATATTATACAAATCCTTGTCTGTTTTGTCAAGACCAATTTTGTTTTCAATATAATACAAAAAAGAAGTCCGGTTTCCCGGACTTCTTTCTTTTTGGTTTGTAACAGCTTCTGTAGCTTAAGTACAAACATCAGTAATTATTCTTCATCAACTGATTCAGCATCTTTATCAATGACTCCGACTGCCTCTTCCTCTGCGAAATCCGCAAAATCATCATCATCAAAATCAAGTGTATCGTCATCGTTTACATCGCTGTCAAGCTTGATGTTACGATAAATCTTCATACCTGTTCCTGCCGGAATGAGCTTACCGATGATTACGTTCTCCTTCATACCGATAAGTGGATCAACCTTGCCCTTGATTGCTGCCTCAGTAAGAACCTTTGTGGTCTCCTGGAATGAAGCTGCTGACAGGAATGAGTTGGTTGCAAGAGATGCCTTTGTGATTCCAAGTAATACCTGTGAGCCAACTGCAAGCTCCTTGCCCTCTTCCTCAAGCTTCTCGTTGAGCTCTAAGAAGTCAAGGGCATCAACCATGCTGCCCGGAAGTAAATCTGAATCTCCCGGCTCCTCTACGCGGATCTTCTGTAAGCACTGACGAACTATAACCTCGACATGCTTATCGTTAATCTCAACACCCTGTAAACGGTAAACACGCTGTACCTCGCGGAGCATGTAATCCTGAACCGCACGAACGCCCTTAATCTTGAGGATATCGTGTGGATTTACAGAACCCTCTGTAAGCTCGTCGCCGGCCTCAAGCTCCTGTCCGTCTACAACCTTGATACGTGAGCCGTAAGGAATGAGGTAAGCCTTTGTCTCGCCTGTCTCGTTGTTTGTAACGATAACCTCACGCTTCTTCTTTGTATCCTTGATTGTGGCAATTCCGCCGAACTCTGTGATAATAGCGAGTCCCTTAGGCTTACGTGCCTCAAAAATCTCCTCTACTCGAGGAAGACCCTGTGTGATATCTCCACCGGCAACACCACCTGTATGGAAGGTTCTCATGGTAAGCTGTGTACCAGGCTCACCGATTGACTGTGCTGCGATGATACCGATTGCTTCACCAACCTGTACTGCCTGACCTGTTGCAAGGTTTGAACCGTAACACTTAGCACATACTCCCATGTGTGAACGGCAGGTAAGTACTGTACGGATCTTAACCTGTGTGATTGGATTACCGTTCTCGTCAACACCCTCTGCCATAACCTTTGCTGCACGCTTTGGTGTAATCATATGGTTGGCCTTAACGATTACATTGCCATCCTTATCGCAGATTGTGTTGCAAGAGAAACGACCTGTAATTCTCTCCTGAAGGCTCTCGATTTCCTCTCGACCCTCCATGAATGCCTTTACAACCATTCCCGGAATCTCACGTCCTGTGCCTGCACAGCAGTCTGACTCACGAACGATCATATGCTGTGAAACATCTACGAGACGTCTTGTAAGGTATCCTGAATCGGCTGTACGAAGCGCTGTATCTGAAAGTCCCTTACGAGCTCCATGTGCTGACATGAAGTACTCGAGTACGTCAAGACCCTCACGGAAGCATGACTTGATAGGAAGCTCGATTGTACGACCTGTTGTATCAGCCATGAGTCCTCGCATACCTGCAAGCTGTTTAATCTGCTTATCAGATCCACGGGCTCCGGAATCTGCCATCATGAAGATGTTGTTGTACTTATCAAGACCTGTAAGAAGTGCCTTTGTAAGGGCATCATCTGTATCCTTCCATGTCTCGATAACCTCTTTGTAACGCTCCTCATCAGTGATAAGTCCACGCTTGTACTGTCTTGTAATCTTATCTACAGTGTCCTGTGCATCAGCGATCATCTGTGGCTTCTGTGGTGGCACTGTCATATCTGAAATTGAAACTGTCATGGCAGCCTGGGTTGAATACTTGTATCCCATAGCCTTGACATTGTCAAGAACCTCTGCTGTTGTTGTAGCTCCGTGTGTGTTGATAACCTTCTCAAGGATCTGCTTGATCTGTTTCTTACCAACGTGGAACTCAACCTCAAACTTGAGTGCATTCTCAGCCTTTGATCTGTCTATAAAACCAAGATCCTGTGGAATGTTCTCATTGAATATCAAAAGACCTACTGTTGTCTCTGTAAAACCTGAAACCTCTGTGCCGTCAGGAAGCTTTACTGTACGGTGTACAAAGATATTCTGGTGAAGAGTAATCTCCTTGTTCTCGTAAGCGAGCATTGCAAGATTAACACTTCCATAGTAACGGCCGAGAAGATCTATCGGTCTGCAAAGCACACGACGATTTCCGTCTGTGACATCCTCAAACCAGATGAGGTCATATAAGCCAAGCTCAGCCTTTCCTGTATTTTCATCAGGAGTTGTGAGCTTTCTAAGCTCCTCAATATCATTGTATACAGTGTCTGATGACACCTGTGCAACCATCTTTGGATCATCCTTGTAATCAGCGAGCTTTCTCATTGTGAGGTAGTAAACTCCAAGGATCATATCCTGTGAAGGAACGGCTACAAGTCCACCATCAGAAGGCTTAAGCAGGTTGTTAGGTGACAGAAGCATGAATCTGCACTCAGCCTGTGCCTCAGCAGTCAGTGGAAGATGTACAGCCATCTGGTCTCCATCGAAGTCGGCGTTGAACGCTGTACATACGAGTGGATGAAGCTTGATTGCCTTACCCTCTACAAGGATTGGCTCGAAGGCCTGGATTCCAAGTCTGTGGAGTGTAGGAGCTCGGTTAAGCATAACCGGATGCTCTTTGATGACGTCCTCAAGAACATCCCATACCTCCGGCTGAAGTCTCTCAACCATCTTCTTTGCACTCTTTATGTTGTGTGCGGTTCCGTTAGCGGCAAGCTCCTTCATAACGAATGGCTTGAAAAGCTCGATAGCCATCTCCTTTGGAAGACCACACTGATAAATCTTAAGCTTTGGCTCTACACAGATAACTGAACGTCCTGAGTAGTCAACTCGCTTTCCGAGAAGGTTCTGACGGAAACGTCCTCCCTTTCCCTTGAGCATGTCTGAAAGAGACTTAAGAGCTCTGTTTCCAGGACCGGTAACAGGACGGCCACGACGGCCATTGTCGATAAGTGCATCGACAGCCTCCTGAAGCATACGTTTCTCGTTACGAACGATGATATCCGGTGCTCCAAGATCAAGAAGTCTTCTAAGACGGTTGTTACGGTTGATGATTCGTCTGTAAAGGTCGTTAAGATCACTTGTTGCGAAACGTCCTCCATCGAGCTGAACCATTGGACGAAGATCCGGTGGGATAACAGGAATAACTGTCATAATCATCCACTCAGGCTTGTTTCCTGACTCACGGAAAGCCTCTACAACCTCAAGTCTCTTGATGATACGTGCACGCTTCTGGCCTGTAGCATTCTCAAGCTCTGCCTTAAGCTCTGCCGAATCCTTCTCGAGATCGATTGCTGCTAAAAGCTCATGGATAGACTCAGCACCCATTCCTACACGGAATGCTGAGCGGCCATAAGTATCGCATGCCTCCTGGTACTCTGACTCGTTGAGAATCTGCTTGTATGCAAGCTTTGTCTCGCCCGGGTCAAGCACAATATATGAAGCAAAGTACAGTACTCTCTCAAGTACACGTGGAGATAAGTCAAGGATGAGTCCCATACGTGATGGGATACCCTTGAAATACCAGATATGAGATACAGGAGCAGCAAGCTCGATGTGTCCCATACGCTCTCTACGAACGCTTGACTTTGTGATTTCTACGCCACATCGGTCGCAGACAACACCCTTATAACGTATCTTCTTGTATTTACCACAATGACACTCCCAGTCCTTCGTTGGTCCGAAAATCTTCTCGCAGAAAAGACCGTCTTTTTCAGGCTTTAATGTTCTATAGTTAATAGTCTCAGGCTTTTTAACCTCGCCATGTGACCACTCTCTGATCTTCTCAGGAGATGCTAATCCAATCTGAATCGCATCAAACTGCATTGCCTGATTATTTTCTATATTATTTGTTTCTGGCATTTTGGCACTCCCTTCTAATTATTCTTCGTCATCAAGAACTTCATCAGCAAAAATATCGTCATCCGCTGTCTCAGGAGACTCTTCCTCTTCTATGTCAACAAGCTCTTCGTTGTCATCAAATTCTTTCTTTGAGAAACCATGCTCTGCGAATGACTCACTGTCCTCGAATGCATAGTCCTTATCGTTTCCGATAATTGAGTTGATATCTGTATTACCGTACTCACTTGTCTCGATAAGCTCAACCTCTTCTCTGTTCTCATCAAGTACCTTGACATCCAGACCAAGTGCCTGAAGCTCTTTGAGAAGTACCTTGAATGACTCTGGAATACCAGGCTCAGGGATATTCTCACCCTTGATGATAGCCTCGTAGGTCTTGACACGGCCAACAACATCATCGGACTTCATTGTAAGGATCTCCTGAAGTGTATATGCAGCACCATATGCCTCAAGAGCCCAAACCTCCATCTCTCCGAAACGCTGTCCACCGAACTGTGCCTTACCACCGAGTGGCTGCTGTGTTACTAATGAGTAAGGACCTGTTGAACGTGCATGGATCTTATCGTCAACAAGATGATGCAGCTTAAGGTAATGCATGTGTCCGATAGTTGTCTTTCCATCGAAGCACTCACCTGTTCTACCATCACGAAGCTGTACCTTTCCATCCTTTGAAATCGGAACGCCCTTCCATAAGCTTCTGTGAGCTCTGTTTGTTGAAAGGTATTCCATAACGTCCTCACGGAGTGTATCAACATATTTATCATAGAAGATTTCAGCATCTGCGCTCCAGTATGGATGCTCAGCCTGTAAATCCTTTTCAAGCTCTTCCTTATCGAACGGAAGATTTACGTAATCATTTGCAAGCTCAAGTGTATCCTCGATATCTACCTCGTTTGCTCCGTCAAATACAGGAGTTGAGATATTGAAGCCAAGTGCCTTTGCAGCGAGACTCAGGTGAATCTCAAGGACCTGACCGATGTTCATTCGTGAAGGAACACCGAGTGGGTTAAGTACGATATCCAGTGGACGTCCGTTGGGAAGGAATGGCATATCCTCAACAGGAAGCACACGGGAAACGACACCCTTGTTACCGTGACGTCCGGCCATCTTATCACCGACAGAAATCTTTCTCTTCTGTGCAATGTAGATACGTACTGACTGATTTACTCCCGGAGAAAGCTCATCGCCGTTCTCTCTTGTAAATACCTTGGCATCAACAATGATACCGTAAGCACCATGAGGTACCTTAAGTGATGTATCACGAACCTCTCTTGCCTTCTCACCGAAGATGGCACGAAGAAGTCTCTCCTCTGCTGTAAGCTCTGTCTCACCCTTTGGTGTAACCTTTCCTACAAGGATATCACCGGCACGAACCTCTGCACCTACACGGATGATACCTCTCTCATCAAGGTCCTTGAGTGCGTCGTCGCCGACACCAGGGACATCACGTGTAATCTCCTCAGGTCCGAGCTTTGTATCACGTGACTCTACCTCATATTCCTCGATATGAACTGATGTATACACATCATACTCTACGAGACGCTCTGAAAGAAGAACGGCATCCTCGTAGTTGTATCCTTCCCATGTCATGAATCCGATAAGCGGGTTCTTTCCAAGAGCAAGCTCTCCCTGACTTGTTGAAGGACCGTCTGCGATAACATCGCCTGCCTTAACCTTGTCACCCTTAAATACGATAGGTCTCTGGTTGTAGCAGTTTGACTGGTTAGAACGAGAGAACTTTGTAAGGATATACTCTCTCTTGTTTCCGTCAGTCTCTTTTATGATAATGCGGTTTGACTCTGAAGATAATACCTCTCCGTCTGCCTTTGCAACTACGCAGACACCTGAGTCAACTGCGGCCTTTGTCTCAATACCTGTACCAACTACAGGAGCCTCTGTGGTCAGAAGCGGAACGGCCTGACGCTGCATGTTTGATCCCATGAGGGCACGTGTAGGGTCATCGTTCTGCAAGAACGGAATCAGCGCTGTAGCTACTGAGAATACCATCTTTGGAGATACATCCATATAATCAAATGCTGACTTATCGTACTCCTGAGTTTCCTCTCTGTAACGACCTGAAACTGAGTTACGTATGAAATGTCCTTCGGCATCAAGCTTCTCATTAGCCTGTGCTACGTGGTAGTTGTCCTCCTCGTCGGCTGTCATGTATACAACCTCTTCTGTGACTACCGGGTTCTTAGGATCAGTCTTGTCAATCTTACGGTATGGAGCCTCTACGAAGCCATACTCATTGATTCTCGCATAGCATGCAAGTGAGTTGATAAGACCGATGTTTGGTCCCTCAGGAGTCTCTACAGGACACATACGGCCGTAGTGCGTGTAATGTACATCTCGAACCTCGAATCCGGCACGGTCTCTTGAAAGACCACCAGGTCCAAGTGCTGATAAACGTCTCTTGTGAGTAAGCTCTCCAAGAGGGTTGTTCTGATCCATGAACTGTGAAAGCTGTGAAGAACCGAAGAATTCTTTAACAGCGGCAGTTACAGGCTTTATATTGATAAGTGACTGAGGTGAAATTCCCTCCAAGTCCTGTGTAGTCATTCTTTCACGAACAACACGCTCCAGTCTTGAGAGACCGATACGGTACTGGTTCTGTAACAGCTCTCCAACCGCACGGATACGTCTGTTTCCAAGATGATCGATATCGTCATCTGTTCCTGCGCCCCACTCTAAGTGCATATTGTAGTTGATAGTTGCGAAGATATCTTCTTTAGTAATATGCTTTGGAATAAGGTCAGATATATCTCTCTTTATAGCCTCGATTCTGTCCTCAAGAGAATCATACTCCTCGAGAATCTGAGCGAGTACCGGATAGTAAACAAGCTCAGTAACACCGATAGACTTAGGATCCTCAAGCTCAGGAATCCAGCTTCTGATGTCAACCATCATAGAAGAAAGAATCTTGACATTTCTTGTCTCTGTCTGAATCCATAAAGCAGGAACGGCAGCGTTCTGGATCTGTGTAGCAAGCGCACGGTCAACAACAGTACCTGCCTCAGCGATAACCTCACCTGTAGAAGGATCCACTACGTCCTCAGCTAAAACCTGTCCACTGATACGGTTCTTTAAAGCAAGCTTCTTATTAAACTTATAACGTCCTACCTTTGCAAGGTCATATCTTCTAGGATCGAAGAACATTGCTGTGATAAGGCTCTCTGCACTCTCAACTGAAAGTGGCTCGCCCGGACGAATCTTCTTATATAACTCTAATAAACCAGCCTCATAGCTTCCCTGTGGCTCACGCTCTGTGATTGCAGGGTCCTTGCTGAATGATGCCTGGATCTTTGGCTCATCTCCGAACATATCGAGAATAGCCTGATTTGTACCTACTCCAAGTGCACGTAAAAGTACTGTGATAGGTACCTTACGTGTTCTGTCTACTCTTACATAAAAAACGTCGTTAGAGTCTGTCTCATACTCAAGCCATGCACCACGGTTTGGAATAACAGTACAAGAATACAGGGTCTTTCCGAGCTTATCATGAGCAATTCCGTAATAAATACCAGGAGAACGAACTAACTGACTGACAATAACTCGCTCTGCACCGTTGATTACGAATGTACCGGTCTCTGTCATTAAAGGCAGATCACCCATGAAAATTTCATGCTCATTAATCTCATCTGTCTCTTTGTTGTGAAGTCTGACTTTAACCTTTAAAGGAGCTGCGTATGTTGCATCTCTTTCCTTGCACTCAGGAATTGTATACTTTACATCATCTTCGCATAATGTAAAATCTACAAAATCAAGACTAAGCTTTCCGCTGTAATCTGTGATTGGAGAGATATCCGCAAAAGCTTCCTTGAGACCTTCGTCTAAGAACCACTGATAAGAATCCTTCTGGACCTCAATCAGATTTGGCATCTGCAGAACCTCTTTTTGTCTTGAGTAACTCATACGCATGCTTTTTCCGGATGTGACCGGACGTATTCTGTTTTTCTCCATTGACGTTTCACCTCTCGTTTTTATTTTAATCTAGCAAGTATCTAGATAATGATTCAAAAACCACCCCAGTTACTATATCTTGTGGTTTTTCTCTTGTGCACATATTTGCGAATGCATTTTAGTGTAATTTACCTATTGACAAATTTGCATCATTTAAAAAATTGCATAAAAATGCCACTGCACCACAATAGTGCAACGTATACTATACAACAAATCCGGCACGAATGCAAGTGTTTTTTTATTTTTTGTAAAATATTCAAAGTATTTGCGCAATAATTTTACAGAGCATCGGATAGGCTACGAGCAGAGGTCCCAAAAATGCTCAGGCATTTTCGGGACGCGCTCCGACTGTCGCGCAATAAAAACATAAAAAAGAGCCAAGGCGCAAATAGAATTTGCCCTTGGCTCTTTTTTATGTTTTTACTCCGCTCGTAGCCTATCCAACTATTTAAGAGTAACCTTAGCACCCTCTGCCTCAAGTTTAGCCTTAGCGTCCTCTGCTGAAGCCTTGTCAAGCTGCTCTTTGATAACCTTTGGTGCGCCATCAACAGCGTCCTTAGCCTCTTTAAGTCCAAGACCTGTGATCTCACGAACAACCTTGATAACCTTAACCTTGTTTGGTCCAACCTCTGTAAGCTCTACGTCGAACTCAGTCTTCTCCTCAGCTGCTGCTCCGTCAGCTCCTGCTGCTGCAACTACAACACCTGCTGCTGCAGAAACACCGAACTCTTCTTCACAAGCTTTTACTAAATCATTTAACTCTAATACGCTTAACTCTTTGATAGCATCAATAAACTCTGCTGTTGTTAACTTTGCCATTATAATTTCCTCCATTTAAAAATTTAATTATGATAATAAGGTTCAAATATAATATTTGAATTATTCTGCTGCTGGAGCTTCCTCTGCAGCATCCTCTGCTGGTGCTGCCTCTACGGCTGCATCTGCAGCGCCACCCTGCTCTGCGATCTGATTGAGTACACGAGCAAGATTTGTGATAGGTGACTGAATGCTTCCAAGTAATTTTCCAAGAAGCTCATCTCTGCTAGGTACAGCGGAGATTGCCTTCATACCCTCAGCATCATAAAATGTTCCCTCAACTACACCTGCTTTAATCTCTAAAGCCGGAGCTGTTTTAGCGAACTTAGCTAAGATTCTAGCTGGTGCTGTTGCATCCTCTGTTGATACAGCGAATGCGCTTGGTCCTTCAAGGACATCCTTTAATCCCTCGAACTCTGTTCCCTGGATTGCACGGTTTACTAAAGTATTCTTGTATACCTTGTAAGTTACACCGGCTTCTCTTAACTGTTTACGTAACTGAGTATCCTCTGCTACTGTGAGTCCTAAGTAATCAACAACTACTACTGACTGTGCACCATTGATAACACCGGAAATCTCATCTACGATTGGCTGTTTAAGTTCTACCTTTGCCACGATTCATTTACCTCCTTTTAGATTTTCGCATAAAAGACATGAGGTATTTGATTTATTAATCAAAGAAACCCTCCTGCCTGTCGACAGAAGGGTACAAGTCAAAATTCAAGATAAATCTCGAAAATTCCCTCGGTAGGTTCTACGTTTACGCCTTGCGGCACCTACTGTCTTCGGCAATATGCATTGCAATTATATCAAACTATATTACGGATGTCAATTACTTTCCGCAAAACTTTTGCTTGGCGTTTGATAGGTCTTGTAAATTGTTTTACTGTAACTGTTTAACTATCTTACTGTGTAATCTTAACCACGTTTAACTTAACGCCAGGTCCCATTGTAGATGTAAGAGTTGCGCTCTTAATGTACTGACCCTTTAAGCTAGCAGGTTTTGCTTTATTAATTGCACCCATAAGAGACTGGAAGTTGTCGTTTAACTGCTCGTCTGTGAAAGATGCTTTTCCAACTGGCACATGGATAATGTTTGTCTTGTCCAATCTGTACTCAATCTTACCGGCTTTGATATCGTTAACAGCTTTTGTTACATCCATAGTAACTGTTCCTGCCTTTGGGTTTGGCATTAAGCCCTTTGGTCCAAGGACACGTCCTAAACGACCAACAACACCCATCATATCAGGTGTAGCAACTACAACGTCGAAGTCTAACCATCCCTCGTTCTGGATCTTTGGAATTAACTCCTCGCCTCCAACGAAGTCAGCTCCTGCTGCCTGTGCCTCGTCAACCTTAGTTCCCTTAGCGAAAACTAAAACCTTAACTGTTTTTCCTGTTCCGTGTGGTAATACAACCGCACCACGGATCTGCTGCTCTGCGTGACGTCCGTCGCAGCCTGTTCTAAGATGAAGCTCGATTGTCTCGTCAAATTTAGCTGTAGCATTTTTCTTTACGATAGAGATAGCGTCAGCAACATCGTACTGCTCTTTCTTATCAAATGCCTTAACAGCGTCTTGATACTTCTTTCCTCTTTTCATGAAAAAATAACCTCCTGGTGGTAATATCGGGAGAGGACCCTCCCACATTTACGTTTCTTTGTTATTCTAATTTAATTTAGGTTACATAAATTTGTAACTTCTTTAGGGGTATGTTCTCTTCGCTAAGTTCAAGCTTCGCCCAAAAGGCGGGCTCGCTTTCGCTAATCTCAGAGAACGACCTCACACTAACCTCAGCCTGCGCGTTATACGCTTGGCTTCGCTAAGTGTTATTCGGTCACTTCAACACCCATTGATCTTGCTGTACCAGCGATCATGCTCATTGCAGACTCAAGTGAAGCTGCGTTTAAGTCAGGCATCTTAAGCTCAGCGATTTCCTGAACCTGTGCCTTTGTAATCTTAGCAACCTTCTTCTTGTTTGGCTCACCTGAACCAGACTGAATCTTGCAAGCTTTCTTGATTAATACCGGAGCAGGTGGAGTCTTAGTAATGAAACTGAAACTTCTGTCTGCATATACAGTAATAACTACAGGGATAATTAAGTCGCCCTGATCGGCTGTCTTTGCATTAAACTGCTTTGTGAACTCTACGATGTTTACACCGTGCTGTCCAAGTGCAGGTCCAACTGGAGGAGCTGGAGTTGCCTTTCCAGCAGGGATCTGCAATTTAATGTATCCTTCTACTTTCTTTGCCATTTGGAATTGCCTCCTTAATTTGTTTTCTTAACATCTGCGAAACTTACTTCTACCGGTGTCTCGCGACCGAACAGTTCTACATTGATTGTAACTGTCTGCTTGTGATAATTCATAGCTGTGATAACACCGACTGTATCCTTCCAGACACCGCCGATAACGACTATCATGTCACCCTCAGCAAAATCAACTACCACGTTTTCCGTCTTAATACCCAAAGGTCTCATCTCGGCTTCTGTGAGAGGAACCGGTTTGCTTCCCGGACCTACAAATCCAGTTACGCCTCTGGTATTTCGTACAACGTACCATGTATCATCATTCATAATCATATGAATAAGAACATAGCCTGGAAACATCTTCTTGGAAACCTGTTTACGAACACCGTTCTTAACCTCTGTGACGTCCTCCAAAGGAACACGTACTTCAAGGATCTGGTCCTCAAGATGTCTGTTTTCGATTGTTTTGTCAATATTAGCTTTGACTTTGTTTTCATAACCTGAATAGGTATGAACTACATACCAGTTCGCTTCTGTCATAATCACTTTGCCTCCGTTTTAAAAATGTAAACCAATAAGGAAATCTACGCCCTGCTGGATACCCCAGTCAAGAAGCGCAATAATAAGACCGGTAACTACTGAAACCGCCAGCACTGCAACGGTCTGTCTGATGACCGATTGCTTCTCAGGCCAGATAATCTTCTGAAATTCAGCTTTCAGACCTGAAAACCAGCTTGTTTTTGGAGCCTTTTCGACTTTTTCATTTTGTCCCATAATGTACTCCTTCACTCAGTTCCTAGACTATTTTGTTTCCTTGTGCATTGTATGAGTTCTGCAGAATCTACAATACTTCTTGGTTTCCATTCTGTCCGGATGAGTTTTTTTGTCCTTTGTCATGTTGTAATTACGACGCTGACATTCTGTGCACGCTAATGTAATCTTTGTACGCACGACTTCCACCTCCGTTTAAATTCTTTGTTGTTTGTACCCTTAAAAAAAGGCATAAAAAAAAGACCTATTTCCAAGCCTGTATACTATATCACAGTTGAGCCGTAACCGTCAAGAGCTATTTTAAAATTTATTGTAAATTCTTTTGAACATTGCCGCTGTCTGCACCTTTTTTGTGTGTCCGGCAGCAATTAATTTTTATAAATCTTACAGATACATGACTAAATATAGTACATTTATCTGAATTTTTCAAGTATTTTGTTGTTGTAAATCCTCAATTATGTATGACGATATAATAAAGGAGCAGACGGCTTTGACATAGAGGTCAGACAGCTCGCCGCTCCACAGGTCAATACCGCTGTTGTACTGATTTGGTACAACAGCCGTTATTTTATATTTTTTATAATAGTGGCTGCAGATCTCCCACCATTTTTTCCTCAAGCGTCCTGAGCCTCTCTGCAATTGCCACACTCTTTGAATCAGCATCGCGATATTCATTGAGACTGCCGCTTATTGTCTCTATGCCCATATTACAGCCCTCCGTCAGTAGCTTTGCTGCCTGGGACTGATCATCATTCACCGCCATCTTCATTGCAGTCTGCAGCTTCGCAGCCATCTTTGCAAACACACCCGGTTCCTTAATATCTGCACCTGCTTTGTCAAGCATATCCCTGCAATCCACTGACAGCCCGGTGTGCTCATCATAGTACTTGTCTATCAGCTCACGAAGCTGCTTGTCATCTGTGTGTTCTCTTATATTGTCCATACTCTCAAGTGCCATCTTACAGCCCGCTATGCAATCCTGAAGCAAGAGCACCGAATCATGATTCTCAATATTTCTGCTCATAGAAAAACCTCCATACCTTTTTTATTAATATGGGGATTTTCCTAAAAAATATTCACTACACAATCGGAAACTCAAGTTTAACCCAAAACTTCCCATGTTCCCTTTTAAAACTCATGCTTCCATTCATGCGCTGCATCATCGCATCCACGCTCTTAAGCCCTATCCCGGCACTTTTAAGAAGTATTTTATTGTCACATACACCATTGCCAATTTCAACGCTAAATGTTTTTTTCGTAAAAGCTGTTTTCATAACAACAGGCTTTTTATTGTCCGCATATTTATATATATTATCCGTCAGATTGGAAAATATTCTAGTCAAAAATGCCATATTAACAGCAACCTTTACCTGCTTAAAGCTTATTCCTTCTGCATCAACCTCATAATTGCTTTTCATAAGCTGAGCACACACATCTGAGAGGTAATCTCCAAATATATACTCAACATCTATTGATGCATCCAATTCAATAGGTCTTTGTGAACCGGCAATTGAAAAATCCAGCAGATTGTCTACCTGAGTCCTGATATCCAATACCTTTTCACTTATAAAATTAAGATTTTTCATATTCTCGGCATATGCTTCGTTCTCCAGTTTCATTACATCAACATATGTCATAACACCAGTCAATGGCGTACGCAGGTCATGAGCCATATTACGCATCAGTTCATCCTTTTCCTGTCGCGCTTTTTTCTCCTGTTCCTGTGATGCTTCAAGCTCTGTTTGATAGCCCGCTATAATTTTTCTGATGCGTAAATACACAAATACGATTCCCAGCATAAGAGAAAATCCCACATCAAAAATCATTAAAGCTATATAATATTTTATCGTAAATCCTGTATATATAAATACTTCCGCCTCAATATCGGCGAACTGGACAGGCAGCTCATAGCTTCCTGTAAATCGGTAATCATACATATTTTTAGCCGGAGATATAAGCTTATCTACATTTGATTTATTGTATATTACCTTCCCCTCTTCCTGAACACTATAAAACGAAATATCATGATCCGACATCCATTCATCATATTGCTCGACATCTGTAGTACTTATATTATTATCAGACACATATTGTTGAAACTCATCTATATATGGCTTTTCATTATCGTATATTAAATGAGATGTACCTTCAATATAATTGTTCAGCAAATCAATTCCCAGATAATATAATAGTCCAAAAACAACGCATGTGCCTATAATCGCAATTGCAAATGTCAAAGACAGCTTTTTCTTTACCCTCTTTAAATCATCTCTCAAAACGGTATCCTCTTCCCCATTCTGTGTGTATGCATGCATCACCACACGCTTTTATAAGCTTATTCCTTAGATTTTTAATATGTACCATAACAGTATTCTTTGCATTATATGTAAAAGCCTCATCCCACACCATCTCGTATATCATCTCAATCGTATATATCCTGTCAGGATTTTTCATCAGCAATTTTAGTATCTCATATTCCTTTCCGGTTAATTTTATCTCATTATCATTAAACTCAACCTTGTTTCGATTCGTAAACAGTTTAAGTCCATCTGTCTCTATAGATTCATCCTTGTTTGTGCGATTTGCACTTCCGCTGTCATATACCCGATATCGTCTGATAAGAGCTTTAACCTTTGAAATAAGCTCCATGTTTGAAAATGGCTTAGTCATGTAATCGTCACCGCCCACTTCAAGCCCTTCCAGCTTATCCAGCTCTTCCGATTTTGCTGATAAAAACAATATCGGAACACTGTGTCTTTCACGCATTCTCCTGCAAGTTTCAATGCCGTCTAACTGTGGCATCATTATATCCATTATTACAAGGCTGAACGATTCATCTATTTTTTCCAAAGCCTCCATACCGTTTTGTGCAATTACCACACTATAATGCTGCAATTCGAGAAGCTTTTTTATGCCACTGTATACTGTTTTATCATCCTCAACAACAAGAATTTTGTCCATTATATGCTCCTATCATATTATACATGTTTATTACATCAAAAAGATTATACCACATAACCGCTCCTAATTATTCCTTAATGTGCGCAAACCCTTATTAGCATAAATGCAGCTTCCAATCATAGTTATTAAAATAACGCTAATTTCCAAAAGCCCGATTCTATACACAAATTGCCAGATATTCATTTCAAAGTTCCATATATCAAGTGAAAAGCTTTTTTGAAAATTTGAAATCTCACAAAATTCAACAAAGTATTTAAAAATATTGACAGAAAATCTATTAAGCAGCCCCAATGTCAATATTCCTGCGCCCACAAGTGCCGGAACAGTTATCATCAAAATCTCATATAACAGAATTTGAATTGTCCTAAATTTTCTCTGTCCAAGTGTATTGTATATTGCAATCATTTTTGAGTGTCCTTTAAGCCATAAAACAGTCAGTAACGACATAACCACAACACATACAATATACATAACGCTCAATGTCACACTTGTCATACTTTTTAACATTGATATTACATCTGTCATTTGCAGTTCCTCATTCAAAACCTGATTGACAACTGCCGAATTCGGAACATTTTGAAACATTTTACTCATATCATCATATAAAAGTGATGTACTTTTATAATCTGTGCTGAAAAAATTTATCCCATAACAGCTTGCTTCATTGTTTAATTCTACATACGAATTATAATCAGTGAATACTATACTGTCAGCCACTTCTTTATAGTAGCCATCGCTCACCTGTGTCTTCGGCGTATTTATTACAGTATAAATCCCAATTACCTTAATACTGATTGTATTATTTTCATACTGTATAGATACATTACTGCCAATTGACAGGTTATTTTCAGAGGCAATCTTATCTGATATCATTGCCCCTTTATCACCTGACATCGGATATTTTCCTTTTGAAATTTTAAAAATACCACTACTAAAATATTCATTGTAAGAAGTATTTATGTTTCCACTGACATATATTTTATTTTCCTCAAAATCACTTTGTTTTTCTGTATACGGTACATTTTCAAAATCTACTGCTTCACATATAATATCACTTGTAAATGCGTTATTATATCCTACAACATTTTTATTATTATCTGCATATTCTAAAATATCTTTCCAATCATCTAAAGTAGAAAAATCGTCTAATTCAACAAGAACACAACATCCTGCCATATCTGCAAAAGATTTGTAAAAACTCTCTATTGCCGAATCTAAAAATGTTGCAATTCCGCAAAACAGTGTCAGTACAAATATGCAAATAGCAATTAGTATATTCCGCCCCGGTCTCCCTAATAATTCTTTGCATGCCTGCCACCATTTATTCCTCATCGTCATCTCCCATTTCATAGCAAATATCACATTTTTTCTTTACATAATCCGAGTGGGTTACTACTATAACACATCTGTCCTGTTCATGAGCTATCTGCTGCAACAATTCGACAATTTTTCTTCGATTTTCTTTATCCAGATTTCCTGTAGGCTCATCTGCCAGAATATATTTTGCATCTGTTATCAACGCCCTCGCTATTGCAACTCTTTGCTGCTGTCCACCTGACAATTCCGTAACCTTTCGGGTTATCTGACTATCATCAAGTCCAACCATTACAAGGCTGTCTCTACACATTTTTATCAATTCTTTTTTTGGTACATCAGGTAAACTTATCTGGGCTGCAACCATTACATTTTCAAGGGAAGTCATATAATCAAATAGCTGATAATCCTGAAAAACCAATGATATACTATTTTGGCGCAGTTTTCTTCCACCAATATTTTGTATATTTTCTCCATCCAGCAAAATCTCCCCCTCATCCGGTTTTTCTAAACCGGCAAGTAACGATAAGCACGTTGTCTTTCCTGAACCTGACGGACCAAATATTCCATACATTTCTCCTATTTCAAATCTGTATGTAACTTTATCCAGCACATGCACAATTTCCTTCTTAGATTTATATGCATACGATACATTAATCATTTCCAACATATTTGCCACTATCCCTTCGAATTTAACAGTTTCTTTGCATTTTCTTCAACAGTTGTTACAACAGGCAGTACCATAAATGCAATCCAATTAACCAACGAAATTATTAATAGAATTATAATATTTTTCAGAGTAAAAAAAGCACTCATTTCTATACGTACCTCAAAGCCTTGAAATATTCCGGGGGTATCATATCCACCTATGGCTCTGTCTGTACTATTAATTATGACATTCTTACCTATACCACTTATAATGCTACATATGAAATTGCCAAGCACACAGTATAATAGCACACCCAAAAGCAAACCACTAATTGCATATATCATTCCTATAAATGCAAATCTACCTATACACCATTTTCTTGACCTTCCGAGTACCATAAAAAGTCCTGTATCTTTTTGGTATTGGATAGTATAAAACGAGAAAACGATTAACAAAATAATTCCCCCCATTATAATTATCATCCAGCAAATTATTTTTGATGTTTTTCCCATCAATCCTACGACTTTACATTCTGAATCGAGATAATTAGAAGTATTATCATATATTTCCACATTATCTCCATACATTTTCTTTAATTGCGTTTTTACCGCATCTATATGCTCTATCTTATCAATATACACTTCACTTCCCGTTGACGCTGTGTATTCTAACCCTAATAACTCTACAATATAATCATAATCTACATATATAGAATTATATGGACTATGTATGTATACCGAGGTTCCCTCTTCATTTGAGTCATATATTTCGAAATCACTGTCCACTTTATAAATTCCGCATATTTGTAAAGACGTTACCTCCGATTGGTCTCCTATAGTATATTTAACTTCATCCCCTACCTTAAGGTTATTTTTTTTCGCATATCGCTGTTCTACAATAATTCCTTTATTTTCATATGTTGGAAATTCCCCTTCAATAAGAGATACATTTTTTTCCCATGAAAACAGGCTATATTGCTGCACATCCATATTCGCAACAATCACCATTTTGTCAGCCCGATTGCGCACATCTTTATTCTCCGGATCTATTCCTTTATGTTCCTTTACATTCTCTGTATCCACCGGATCTGCAATCAGCTCTCTCCATGCCCCAAGTCCTGTTACATATTTTACTTTTCTGATTTCATCATAATCACTCTTTGTAAAGCCTCCATTATCATCCTCAATTACTAATGCGGCTCCATTATATAAATATGCATCTCTCTCAGATTTTTCTGAGGCATTGCTTAATAGCAGACCAATAATTTCACCCAGGATTATTGTCGCGATAATCAGTATGATAATCAAAGATTTTATTTTATTTCTTTTTATATATATAATAGCTGTTTCTATCATATCCCATCTCCTCAATTATTTTACTATTGCCGTTTCAGATATCCTTTTAAGTTTTTGGATTTCAACATCGGCATCAAAGAAAAGATATTTACCATTCATATACACTAGATTTGCAACTGCTTTATCATCCTGATACAAGGTAATATAACCATCATCGTTCCATTTCCAGATTCCCGTTTCAACCTTATCAGTATTCTCTATCTCCATTTCATATTCACCCTGTTTTTCATCGTTATCATGTATAATGGCTAATTTATTGGTACTCTTAACATTTTGATACTCTGAAAAATCAAAAGTTCCATAATAGAGTTCCACTGTCAGATGATTTTTTTGTTGTAATATGTTATATGTAATTAATACACTGATTACACAGACACAAGCGACAATCGCTGCGCAGATAATAATCTGTTTCCTATTTTTTTCCACTACAGGCTTCCCCCTTCTTTATTGTTTAATCAATGCCGGCTTTATTCTTTAAATTTAAAACTTTTATTATATACAATATCAATATCATCCACGCTATACAAGTCAAACTATATTCTACAATCACTGCAATTTGTAAATAGGAACCTTCAGAGTATTTAAAATAATAGTCATAAACTATTGATGGTATTTTAATATTTATTAGCAGTAATATTACATTAATACATTCTTTAGCTACACTTTTTTTGTTCATATCTCATTTATCCCATTCCATTATTAAAAGTTTCTTATAGATGCCTATAAACTTATTTTACATGCAAACTCTTAAGAAAACGCTTAAGTAAATCTAAAGAATTCTTAAGTTTTCTCCTTCCATCTCTATACACAATATTTTATTACTTATATACGATTTATTCAATCGTAATTTAGTTAATCGTAAATAACTAAATCTTCATCTTTCATTTCGCGTACACAAAAAAGACGGCCGTCCCGGTCCCCACCGGTTCAGCCGTCTTTATAATAAATTTCAATGTTATACTTTTATATTTTACTCTTATTTATACTTTTTTACTAACTTTTATACTTGTTTGGATTTAGCATCTACTGCTGTGCAAGCACTGCCTGTACCTCTGCCTCTGTAGCGCATGCCATTACCTTGTCTGCCAATGCCTTGCATTCTGCCATGCTGCTGTCTGCGATGGTCTTTCTGGTCTTGAGCACACTTGTGGCACTCACTGAGAACTCATCAAGTCCGAATGCGAGTAACAGCGGAATGAGCTTTGGATCTGCTGCTGCCTCTCCACACATGCCTACCATGATTCCCTCTTTCTTACCGCACTCGATGATACGCTTGATTGCGCGAAGCACTGCCGGATTGAAGGCTGAATAAAGGTATGCTACCTTTGAGTTTCCACGGTCTACTGCCATTGTGTAGCCTGTCAGGTCGTTTGTTCCGATACTGAAAAAGGCTGCCTCTTTTGCAAGCACATCCGCCATCATGCAGGCTGCCGGTGTCTCCATCATGATACCGATTTCGAGGTTCTTGTTGTATGCAATGCCCTCTGCATCAAGCTCTTTCATGATGTCAGCTACCATTGCCTTTACACTGCGAAGCTCATCTACGCCTGTCACAAGCGGAACCATTATCTTTATCCCGCCGAATGCACTGGCTCTCACAAGTGCACGAAGCTGTGTATTGTAGATGTCTGTTCTCTGGAGACAGAATCTGATAGCTCTGTAACCTAAGAATGGGTTGTCCTCTTTCTCAAGGCCCAGATATGGGATTTCCTTGTCTCCTCCGATATCAAGTGTACGGATGATGACAGGCTTGCCCTTCATTGTCTCTGCTACTGATTTGTATGCCTCAAACTGCTCTTCCTCTGTAGGAATTGTATCTCTGTCCATGAAAAGGAACTCTGTACGGAAAAGTCCTATTCCCTCTCCGTCACACTCTACAGCTTTCTTTGCGTCCTCAGGCTTTCCGATATTGCATACAAGCTCTACCTTTGTGCCATCTGCTGATACTGTTGGCACACCCGCAAATTTCTTTAAGAGCTCTTTCTCTTTTTTGTATTCCTCAAGCAGCCCAGCGAATTTCTGCTCTGTCTCAGCGTCAGGGTTTACGATTGCCTCTCCGCTTGTTCCGTTGAGTACCACTCTGTCACCATTTTTGACAGATGTACAGATTCCGTCAATACTGAGAACTGCCGGGATTTCCATAGCTCTTGCAAGTATTGCTGAGTGGGAGGTTCTGCCGCCCACCTCTGTGAGTATTCCTGCGATATTCTCTGCCACGATACCTGCTGTCATGGATGGTGTCAGGTCATGTGCCACAAGCACTGTGCCTGCCGGAGCTGCTGAGATATCGTAGTCCTCGATTCCAAGCAGAATCTTAAGGATTCTGGCTTTGATATCCCTGAAATCTGTTGCTCTCTGCTGCAAAAGCTCATCAGGTATCTGCGCAAATATCTCTGCTGTCTGCTCAAGCACCTGGTCGAGTGCCTTCTCTGCCGTGATTTTCTCACTTACTATGAGCGCTGTAATCTGCTCCTCTATGGTCGGATCCTGAAGCATCTGGATATGTCCGCGAAGGATATCCGCATCCTTTGCTCCGACTGTCTTTTCCATTCTGTCTGCCATGGCGTTTGTATCATTTACAAATTTCTCAATGGCTCCCTGGAGACGTGCGATTTCAGCGTCTGTATCTGTAATTTTCTTATTCTCAATCACTATCTCATGCTCTTCGATAATGACCACATTTCCGATTCCGATTCCTTCTGAGCCGGCGATTCCTTTGTACATATCACACCTCCGATTGACTTTACTGGTTGATTAATCTCCGAAGTTGTCTGCCTCGAGCTCTTCCATCTTTGCAAGTGCTGCTTCCTCGTCAGCTCCCTCACACTCGAATGTAATCTCTGCATCCTTCTTGATGCATGCTGCGATGATGTTTACAAGGCTCTTTGCGTTGATTCTCTTGTCGCCGAATACGATTGTTACGTCTGAATCAAACTTGCCTGCCTCTCTTGCGATAACTCCTGCAGGTCTCATGTGAAGTCCTTCTGCTGCTTTTACTACCATTGTCTTGCTTACCATAGTTTTGTCCTCCTGAATTTAAAAATATTGGTTTGTTTGTTTATTTCGCTCACACATATGATTAACTGTATCGCCCTCTGCTATTCATCAGCCTGTCATATGTCCGTTGCTTTCTATGGTTTTATTGTACTGTGCGGTATGAGTTTTTTCAATATTCCCCAAAATGCAAAATTGCACCATCTCTGGTGCAATTTTGTATTAATGTGATATTCAGTTCCACCCCAGCTCTTTCCGGATAGCTGCACAAAGCTCATGAGGTGAAGCAGCCTCCCTGAGCCTGTCCGTCGCTCCATTTTCATTCAGAAGCTTCGTGAAATCATGGAAAAATGCCTTTGTCGTGTTGACACTGTCAAAGTTTATCGCAAGCAGAAATATCATGTCCGCCATTCTCTCGCCCCACTCTATCGGCTTGTCGAGACGTATCACAAGTATCTGGCAGCGGTTTACATGCTCCGGCTTTCCGTGCGGTATGGCTATATTGCAGCCCACAGCGGTTGCCTCCACCTTCTCGCGCTCCAGTACATCCCTCGCAAACTCGCTCTGCACTATTCCTTTGTTTATGAGAAGCTGGCACGCACGCTTTAAAACATCCTTGCGGTTTTTTGCCTTTTTCTCAAATATGATAAATTCCTCCGTCAGCATCTGTGAAAACTCGCTGACCTCCGCGCTCTGGCCGGTCATGAGCTCAAAGCACTTGTTTCTGATATTTTTCTCATCCTGCGCACTGATTAGTGGAGAAACATACAAAAATCTCATATCCTTGTGGATATCTGCCTGTGTGTCTATGGTCGAGAGTATGAGGTCGCAGTCATACTCGTCAATATGTTCTATGCGGTCTGACGACAAAATGCTTACTATCCTTACATCCGGCACTCTGTTTTCTATTTTGCCCGCTATTATGCTGCCGGTCGCATAGCCTGCCGCACCGATTAACACTGCGCGCACTGTCATAGGATTTCTGTGCAGGGCTCCACCCACCTGCAAGGCAATAAATGCTATCTCATTCTCGCTCGGCATGGCACCTGTGTACTTTTCGTAGTATCTCGATACTGTAAAGCATACCGTAAAGAGACTGGCATACGATTGTGTGATATCGGAAAGAAACGGATTGTCTATCTCTATGCCAAAATGAGTCCTCGCAATGGAGCCCGGCAAAAAGCTACGCATGCTCTCACGTAGAAGCTCATTTTCAATCAGATTGGCAGCGAGAAGATTTGACAGATACACTATCATCTCATCCTCTATGCTAAGCGCCTCCTCACAGGACATGACAACGCGATTTTGTCCCTCGGCACAGGAAAAAAGCATTGCCAGATACATGATTTCAGGCTGTGAGAGGCTGATGCCGTGATATCTTTCCAGAAAGCCTGCTGCCTCCTTTGCCATGTTCTCATGCTCTGTCATTATGAATCCATTTTTCTGTACCTGCTGCTCTGTTTCGGTGTCCGCTTCCCCATCACTTGCAGCATCACATATTCGGTTCGACAAATCTAACTCATCCGGCTTCAGCTCCTTCTCCACATCCACCCTGAAAAGTGCAATGGCTATGTACTCTGCCAGCATCTGAAATGTGTAATCCGTAAAGATGATATCAAAGCGTCTCTCCACATGATGTATCATGTCAACCGCCATCGACAGATTTACACTTCTGAAATTATTGGCTATCACCTCGGCCGCACGTCTTGAAAGCCTGTGGTCATCGGTCTTGATAACCTGCTTATCACTGATTGGATATCTGCAGAAATGCCTCATGGCTTTTCTGATATCAAGCTCACTGCCTGTCGCATATATTCCGTAGCCCGCCGTTCTGTGCACCTTAATGCCAAAGAGCACAAGCTCTGCGTCAAGCTCATTTATATCATCCATGATGACATTTTTGCTGACGTTTAACTCCTCTGAAAAAAGCGCATACGTGTATGTATCCCAGCCGCTTAGCAGAATATATGATATATAGTTCTGTCGCTTCTTCTGCGATACTGCTGCCGATTTCCGCCCTGCCACATCCAGAATCTTTCCTATCTGCGCATCGCTAAAGCACGGCTTCATGCCTTTGCCCGGCTTTCTGTCGAGCGTCATAGAATTTTGCTCACAAAAATCAGCCACCTCCTTCAGATATGTCTTCACACTTCGCTCTGACATACCTGTGGACGCGGCAAGAGCCTTTGATGTGACAAGCTCATTGTTGTGCTCTGCCAGCTTTTCAATTATCAATAGTCCCTTTTCTGAAAGCATAAATCAAAGTTCTCCTGATTATACGTAATTTAACAATTTGACCGGTTCATCTATCAGATTTGTTGCACCATGCTCCTTCAAAAACTCTACATCACGAAATCCCCATGTGACAGATACGCACTCCAGACCTGAATTTTTCGCTGTGGCGATATCCACATCGGAGTCCCCCACATAGATAGCGTCCTCTGCACTCACCTGAAGCTCTTTAAGTGCCTTCTGCACCATATCCGGTGCCGGCTTTTTGCGGATACCCTCTTCCTCCATCTCACCAACTGCCGATGTCATATACTCCTTGAAATAGAGCTGATTGAGCTCCTTTACCGCCGGGTCAAGCTTGTTTGAAACAATGGCAAGCTTTATGCCGTTTAATTTAAGCTCCTTTAAAAGCTCCATGATTCCATCATAAGGTGCTGTATTGTCATTGCAATGAGCCTCATAATATTCCTTGAAATCCGAAAATGTCTTTTCAAACTTTGGATTGTCTGCTCCGTCCGGCACTGCGCGCTCCATCAGAAGCTTTACACCGTTTCCCACAAATCTGCGCACCTCGTCGAGTGTACGCTCCGGCATGCCATTTTGTTTCAATGCATAGTTTGTTGCATTTTTTAAATCCTCAAGTGTGTATAGAAGTGTTCCATCAAGGTCGAAAACGACCGCTTTTTTCTCAGTTGTATTG
>ENA-OZMQ01000206-OZMQ01000206.1-human-gut-metagenome-genome-assembly--contig:-NODE-206-length-23323-cov-4.485474_pt1 | contig 23323 bp, 18 predicted proteins | sample MGYA00244189_ERZ653813 | MGnify/ENA primary metagenome ERZ653813 (study PRJEB26926, sample SAMN06164526) | human gut metagenome | biome: ENVO:00009003; feature: ENVO:2100002; material: ENVO:00002003...
ATACGAGATTAGCTGCAGTCTCGTGGGCTCGGAGATGTGTATAAGAGACAGGCCACGTCTAGGGCAATGGAAATGTCCTCCCCGAACCGGTAACCGGCCTTGTCCACCGCCTGGGCGATGCAATCCAGGGCGTCTTCCGCAGAGTTCAGCCTGGGGGCGAAGCCGCCTTCGTCGCCCACGGCGGTGGAGAGGCCGCGGTCATGAAGAACGGATTTCAGCGCATGGAAAACTTCCGCGCCATAACGCAGGGCTTCCCGGAAGGTGGGAGCGCCGGACGGGACGATCATGAATTCCTGGAAATCAATAGGAGCGTCGGAGTGGGCGCCTCCGTTGATGATGTTCATCATCGGAACGGGAAGGACCTTGGCGTTCGGGCCGCCCAGGTAGCGGTACAGGGGCTGGTGCAGCTGGGCCGCCGCCGCTTTGGCAAGCGCCAGGGAAACACCCAGAATGGCGTTGGCCCCCAGTTTGGCCTTGTTGAACGTGCCGTCCAGGGAATTCATGAGGGCATCCGCCGTGGTTTGTTCCGTGGCTTCCAGACCGATCAGGGCCGGAGCAATGACGTTACGGATGTTGTCTACGGCCTTGGTGACTCCCTTGCCCTGGTAGCGGGTTGTGTCGCCGTCCCTGAGTTCCCAGGCTTCATGTTCCCCGGTGGAAGCTCCGCTGGGGACGCCCGCCGTGCCTACGGCGCCTCCTTCCAGATAAACGTCCGCCTCAATGGTGGGGTTGCCGCGTGAATCCAGAATTTCACGCCCTGTTATTTTCGCGATGCGCATTTCTTTCATAAAAATCGGATGGTTTTTTCCTTGGAACCCAGATATTGGAATTAGTTTAAACTAATTCACAAGGTTTGTGTATCCCGTATCCGGAGCGGATGCAAGCTTTTTCTCCGGGAGAAAGACCGGAGTTCAATCAGTACGGAAACCCCTTGGCGGCGGTTCAGTTGCGGTAATGTCCCTTCAGCCACGTTATTTCTTCGCCGTGCCCGGCGTCGTCCCTGGGCGTTTCCAGGAAAAAGGGCAATTCCCGCAGAACGGGATGGTTGATGATGTTGATGAAGGCCTGTTCTCCCAGGGAACCCTTGCCGATGGTTTCATGGCGGTCCTTGAAGGAGGAGAAGGGCGTCATGCTGTCATTCAGGTGGATGGCGCGCAGGCGTTCCAGGCCCAGCACGGCATCAAAATGTTCCAGTACGGAATCCAGCCTGTTGACGATATCATATCCGGCGGAATAGACATGGCAGGTATCCAGGCATACGCCAAGTTTGTCCTTCAGGTCCACCCGCTCCATGATGGCGGCCAGTTCTTCAAAGGTCCGGCCGACTTCGCTTCCCTTGCCGGACATGGTTTCCAGCAAAACAATGGTCTTCTGTTCCGGCGAAAGCACGTCGTTTAATTGATCCGCCACCAGTTCAATGCCTTTTTCCACTCCCTGCCCTACGTGGCAGCCGGGATGGAAGTTATAAAGATTCCCCGGCAGATGTTCCATGAGTTCCAGATCCTCTTTCAGTACCTGGGCCGCAAAACGGGCGACACTGGGGTCTGCGGAACAGGGGTTCAGCGTGTAGGGGGCGTGTGCCAGCAGCGTGCCGAATCCGTTATTCCGCGCTAATTCCAGAAAACGGGCAATATCCTGTTCGTCAATAGCTTTGGCTTTGCTCCCCCGCGGATTGCGGGTAAAGAACTGAAAAGTATTGGCGCCGATGGAGAGGGCAACCCGGCCCATGGCTTCATAGCCTTTTGCGGAGGAGAGGTGGCATCCGATGTATGGCATGGCGGTAAGTTCGGAATGGAAAGGAAGTTTATCAATGCCGCGGAGAGGAAGAGAGACTAAAAGGCCTGCATGACTTGATCGGAAAGAATAAGACCGCCAGGAACGTACGAGGAGTTAAAACGATAGTGATTGTTGGTAATGAATTTAAACCAGTTGATTAAGGCGGCCGTATTGGGAGGGGCCCTGTGCACGGCCTGTTTTGCAGGAGCCGGGCCGGAGGGCTGTTTAACGCCGTTAAAGCCTGTTCCTTCCGCGGAGCAGCTTGAATGGCATGACATGGAGATGTATGCCTTTGTCCATTTTACGATTAATACCTTTACTGGAAAAGAGTGGGGCTATGGAGACGAAAAGCCGGAGCTGTTTCATCCTTCCGATTTCAATGCGGATGATCTTGTCAGGACGCTAGCGGACGCCGGGTTCAAAGGGGTGGTGCTGACCTGCAAGCATCATGACGGTTTTTGCCTGTGGCCCACAAAGACGACCCTCCATAGTGTAGCGGCTTCTCCGTGGAAGCAGGGGAAGGGCGATGTGGTGAAGGAGGTGTCCCGCGCGTGCGGAAAGTATGGCGTCAGGTTCGGTGTTTATCTGTCTCCGTGGGACCGCAATGCCGCCTCTTACGGAACGCCGGATTATATCCGGATGTACCGTCAGCAGTTGAAAGAGCTGGCGACAGGATACGGTCCCATTTTCCTGGCTTGGTTTGACGGAGCGAACGGAGGGGACGGGTATTACGGAGGAGCGCGGGAAAAGCGTTCTATCGACCGGAGCGCGTATTACGACTGGAAGGCAACTTGGGATGAGTTAAAGAAACGGCAGTCCGGAGCCGTCATCTTTTCCGACGTAGGGCCGGATGTCCGCTGGGTAGGCAATGAAAGCGGCTATGCGGGTTATCCCTGCTGGGCCACATACACCCCTGTTCCGTTGCAAGCCGGGACGGAACCCGCGCCCGGCACCGTGCGCTACCGGCTGGGCACGGAAGGCACCATGGGCGGCAAGTACTGGATTCCTGCGGAGGTGGATGTTTCCATTCGTCCGGGCTGGTTCTGGCATGAGCATGAAAATTCCCGCGTCCGGACGCCGGAAAATCTGCTGAAGCTGTATTTTGACAGCGTAGGCAGAGGGGCCAATTTGAATTTGAATGTGCCGCCGGACCGCCGCGGCCGCATTCATGAAGAGGATAAAAAGTCTCTGGCGGGCTTCCGTGTGCTGCTGGATGAGTTGTATTCCCGCAACTTCGCCTCCGGGGCACAGGCTGAGTCCTCCTCTTCCTGGAAGGGGCACGGTGCGGAACAGGTTCTGGACCGGAAACGGACGACGTATTGGGTGGCCGCTCCGGAAGATAAGCATCCCTGCGTGGTATTGAAATTGCCGGAGCCCGCGGCGTTTGACGTCATCCGGCTGGCAGAGCCCATCCAACTGGGGCAGAGGGTGCGCAAATTCCGTGTGGAGGTGCGTGAGAACGGCCAGTGGAGCAAGTGGACGGAGGGAGCCAGCATAGGGGCCAGAGTTCTTCTGAAAGGAAGGCCCGTGACGGCGGATGGAGTGCGCGTGGTGCTGGAACAATCCCGGGCCGTTCCGGCCCTGTGCGAGGTTTCTTTATGGAAGTATCCCGTCATCCTGAATGCTCCGGCGGTGAATTATGACCGCAATGGACGGGTGACCCTGGCTTCCGCGGAGAACGTAGTGATCAGGTACACCACGGATGGAACGGAACCCGGTCCGCAGTCCGCCATGTACAGGAATCCTTTCTTTCTCCCTGCCGGGGGGACGGTGAAAGCGGCGGCCGAATATCGCGGCAGAAAATCTTCCGTAACCACTCAGATTATTCCTGTCCCCACGCGGGACTGGAAAGTGGTAGCCGGGGAAAGAAGCGCCGCCGCTCCGGAACTGGCTATAGACGGAGATTCTTCCACCCTCTGGCATACGCATGCCGCCCAGGGAGAGCTGGCGCCCCCGCAGGCGCTGGAGATCGACATGGGGCGTCCGGTTAACGTTGCCGCCGTTATCTATACGCCGCGCAGGGATTCCGCAACGGGAACGGTTGACCGCTATGCCGTCTATTTGAGCATGGATGGGAACACATGGGGGGCTCCCGCTGCGGAGGGGGAGTTTTCTAATATCCGCGCCAATCCCGTTCCGCAGCGGATTGACCTGAAAGCGCCTGTCAAAGCACGTTATCTGCGTTTTGTAGGCAAGCGGGTGGTGGAAGGCAGCCATGTTGCCGTTGCCGAGCTGGGCGTATTGGGAAAATAAGCGGTTTCCTTTTTTTATTATCGTAGTCCTCCGGCGTTTTCTTGACGGATGGAGGGAAGAGGGGCAAGATGGCACGCATGGAACAAGTCAGTCTCATGGAGTTGGGCAAGCTGGCCGCGGAAGGCCAGGTTGAAGCGGAAGTTTTTGCCCAGATTGCCCAGTGCGCGCAGAAGATGACCAAGGGCAACAAGCCGTATCTGGATGTGTCTTTTGCCGATGCGGAAGGGACAATGGGACTGAAGGTGTGGGAGGATAAACCCTGGTTCCGGACGCTCGCTTCTCTGCCCCTCCGCAGTTTCGTGAGCCTGCGCGGCCAATGGGCCAAGGGAGGGTTCGGCATGGAAGTTTCCGATCTGGACGTGCGGTTGCTGGACGAACAGGAAAAGGAAAGCTTTCTGGCCGGTTCCGGAACCTTGAAGAAAAAGCAGGAAGCTGATCTGAAGGAAATTTGCGTGCTCATCAAGGGCATGAATGATCCGCGCATACGCGCCCTGTGCATTGAATTCATTGAGCAGTTCGGGGAACGCCTCCAGCGCGCCGCCGCCGCCCGCACCTACCATCACGCCCGCCGTGGCGGACTGGTGGAGCACGTAGCGGGGATGATGCGCACGGCCTCTGCCGTCTGCCAGGCAAATCCGGGGCTGAACCGTGATCTTCTGCTGGCCGGGTGTCTGTTTCACGACTGCGGGAAGTTGTGGGAAAATTGCTACCCGAAGGAGGATTTTACGATGCCCTATTCGGAGGCCGGAGAACTGCTGGGCCATATTCCGCTGGGCATTGAACTGGTCAACAATTTGTGGAAGCGCATCATGTCCCTTCCGGAAGCGGATTCCTGGAAGACGCTGGACCCTCCTTCCCCGGACGTGCGCATGCACCTGCTGCACCTGATTGCGTCCCACCACGGGGAACTTGCCTTCGGCTCCCCCGTGTTTCCCAAAACGCCGGAAGCGGTGGCCCTGCATTACATCGACAATCTGGACGCCAAGCTGGAAATGTTCCGCGGAGCTTATGAGACAAGCGAGGCCCTGGCTCCCAGAGTGCTCCAGCGCAAGGCCCCCCTGCCTGCCAACGTTGTTCTTCCGCTGCCTTCCGTCCTCCCGCTGGAGCCGGATGGTGCGGATGCCATGCCGTAAGGTTCACCCTGCATGGAAGAAGTTCGGCGTGTTCTGCGTCCGTGGCCGGAACGGATGACGGCATCTGCTCCCTTGCTGATTCCGGCTTTGTCCCTGCTGTGCGCTTGCGCGGCAATGGATGTTTCCCTTTGGTTCTGGATTCCATGCTTCTGCCTGGCGTCGCTGCCGTGTTTTTTACGTGCGCCCTCCATGGGGGTGCTTGCCGTTGCCCTGGCGATGTGGGCCGCCGTATATCTTTTCGCGTATGAACGGGAATACGCAGGCGTTCCCGTGGAAGCGGGGAGAGTCATGGTTATGGAAGGCTCCGTTGAGGCTGTTTCCGGAAAATCCGTGTTGTTTCGCCCGGATGGTTCCCGGTGGCTGTACGCGGTTTCCTCCCGTGACGGGGCCTGCCCTCTGGAGGCAGGGGAACGCTACCGGATCAGGGGAGAGGCGTATCCGCTTCAGGCGCCGTGCGGTCCCGGCATCTTTGACCGGGAGCGGTGGGGGTACTTGCACGGCATCATCGCCGGAATCCGGCTGGATGAGTATTGCCGGAACGGGCCGGGAGACTGGCGCAGCCGTTTCCGGGCTTTTTCCCTGCGGCTCCGGGAAAGGGCTGCTTCCCTGCTCAGGGAGGGCGCCCCTCCGGATGATGAGGCCCGGCAGGTGATGGTTTCCGCCGTGCTTGGGGACAAGACGGACGCGAGGCCGGAAACGATGGCGAAGTTTCTGGAAAGCGGCTGCATGCATGTATTCGCTGTCAGCGGCATGCATGTGGGCGTGGCCGCCATGCTGGTTCTGGGTATGCTGAGGCTTTTGCATGTGCACCCCCGTGCGGCCCGGCTGGCCTGCATCCTTTTGCTGGCGGCGTACGTGTTCGTGACCGGGATGTCCGCTTCCGCCCTGCGGGCGTTCATCATGGCGACAGTCTGGCTTCTGGCGTTTGTGCTGCGCAGAAAGGGACATCCGGCCAATATTCTGGCGCTCGCTTTCATCCTCCTCTGTTTAATGAATCCGCTCCAGGTTTTCCAGCCGGGGTTCCAGCTTTCTTTTTGCGTTTTTGCTGTCATTGTCTGCCTGGCGGAATGGCTCAGTCGGGAAAAGCCCCTGTGGTCGCCGGACCCGTTTATTCCTCCCCGGATTTATCATGCGCGGGAAAGATTCCTGGTGCGGCTGGAAAAAGCATGCCGCGGCGCGCTGATCATCTCCGTGGGGGCGTGGCTGGCTTCCATTCCCCTGACGGCATGGCACTTCGGAACCTGGAACCTGTATGCTCCCTTGACCAATTTGTGCCTGAGCGTACTTGTCTTTCCCCTTATGGGCATTTCCCTGTCCGGGCTGATGTTCGCGTGGTGCCCGTGGATGCTGCATGTCTGCAATACGGCCGCTTCCTGGCTGGCGTCCGCCATGTTGTCCGTAGCCGGGGGAGTGGCTTCCCTGCCGTACAGTTATCTTTCTTCCGCACCGCCTTCCGGGGAAAATGAAGCTGTTATCGTTCCCTTGCAGAAGGATGCCTGGGCCACAGTCATTTCCAATCCCGCATTGGTTGTGGGAAGCGGAACGGAAGATGCGGTGCGGTACACCCTCCTTCCCGTGCTGAAGGCGCGCAGTGTCCGGCCCTGCGGCATGCTGTCCTGGGGAAACGGCAAGGCGGAACGGGCCGGAGAGAAAGAACTGGAGAAGGAATATCCCGGAATCCGGAACTGGGGCGCGGAGCCCGGGGAATGTCCCGTCCGGCAATGGAGGTTACGGCCGGGCAATGCACTTGTGCTGGAAGATTTTCCTGTCCCGTTGCGCACGGGAATCCGTCAGGACCGGAACCGGGTGTTGTCATGGGAATGCCGCGGGCGGCGGTTCCTGATGATAGGGAATACCGGGTTTTCTTCCCTGGCGCGTGCGGAGAAAACACCGCGGGCGGACGTATTGCTCATCGGGCATCATCCGCGCGACCCGGTGGACAGCGCGGCGTGGATCAGGGCCACAGGCGCCCGCGCAGTCATTTTCACGACGGAGCATGAATGCCCCGTACCGGAGGGAACAGCCATATACCGTCTCCGGGAAACCGGAACCCTCTATCTGCGGATGGAAGAAAAGGGCGTGCAAATCATCCCCTGGAGGGGCATGGAACGCCGTACAGAGTAAATCCCGTGCTTTCCTCAATGCGGATGGGAAGGATCTCTCCCGCCAGGTTAGGGGCGGCATCCACCATGACGGGCTTGTTCTGGGAGGTCCGGCCGGAGAGGCGCGCCGCATTCGTTTTGGACGGCCCTTCCAGAAGAACTTCCTGCACGGTGCCTACCAGATCCCGGTTTTTCCGGATAGCTATTTCATTGACTACGGCCAGAAGATCCTGGTTGCGCGCTTCCTTCACTTCTTCCGGAATCTGATTCTCCATCACGGCGGCGGGTGTGCCGCGGCGCGGGGAATAGCGGAAAATGAATGCGTTGTCAAACTGGACCTGTTCCACGGCCTGCCTGGTCAGCAGGTAATCCTCCTCCGTTTCTCCTGGGAAGCCCACAATGATATCCGTGGTGATGGACAAATCCGGGCGTGCCTGCTTCATCCGGGAGCAAAGGTCCAGATAGGTTTCATTCCTGTACGGCCTGCGCATCATTTTCAGGATGCGGTCGCTGCCGCTCTGCATCGGGAAATGAATGTGGCTGCACAACTTGGGAAGGTAGGTGAACGCCTGCACCAGATCCTGGCGGAAACCGATGGGATGCGGGGAAACGAAGCGGATGCGCCGGATTCCTTCCACTTCATGCACGGCTTCCAGCAGCTGGACGAAGCCGCCCTTGCCGCCTGCCGTTTCCATCTGCCTGCCGTATCGGTTGACGATCTGGCCCAGCAGCGTGACTTCCTTCACGCCGGCGTCCGCCAGCATCTTCACCTCATCCACCACGTCCCGGATGGGGCGGCTGCGTTCTGCGCCGCGGGTGTAGGGAACAATGCAGTAGGCGCACTTCATTTCGCACCCCTGCATGATGGAGACATACGCCGTGGAGCGCACGCCGGGATTCAGGTGATCCCGGATTCGGTTCTGGGAATCCTCCTCTTCCGCCACATCGCACACATGCGTACCGGAAAAGGCGGTTTGCAACTCATCCATGCGGCGTTCCTGGCGCGCGCGCAGAATGCCGTCCACATGTTCAAATACGCGGTGGTATTTCTGGGTGCCGACCACGAGGTCCAGGCGCGGCAGTTCCTTGAACAGTTCCTCTTTTTTACTTTGGGCCATGCAGCCCATCATGCCGTACACTACATGCGGACGGTGCCGCTGCTGCTTGGCCAGAAGCCCCATTTTTCCCAGAGCCTTTTGTTCCGCCTGTTCCCGGATGGAACAGGAGTTGAACAGGATGACGTCCGCCTCATCCTCGCGGTCCGTCATGGTGTAGCCCTTCTGCACGAACATGCGGGCCACCTGTTCGGAGTCCCGTTCGTTCATCTGGCAGCCGTAGGTTTTGATATAAAGCTTGGGCATGGAAAAAATCAGGTATTTTTTTTCAGGGTGACCACGCATTCCAGATGCTTGGTCTGGGGGAACAGGTCAAAGGGCTGGACGGCGGTGACGGCATACCCGGCCTTGTCGAATTCCGCCAGATCCCGTATCTGGGTGGCGGGATTGCAGGAAACGTAAACGACTTTTCCGGGGCCGAAGGCAAATAACTGGGCCAAAAATTCCGCACTGCATCCTTTCCGGGGAGGGTCGATCACCACGGCGGTTTTTTCCGCGGGGAAATCCACCCGGGCAAAAATGGCTCCGGCGTCCGCCGCCAGGAATTCCGCGTGTTCAATTCCGTTGCTGCGGGCATTGCTGCGTGCCCAGTCCGCGGAAGTCTCGCTGACTTCCACGCCCAGCACTTTTTTAAATTTCTTCGCCAGGCTCAGGGCGAACAGGCCGGAACCGCAGTAGGCGTCCACCAGGAATTCCTCCCCGTCCATACTCGCCTGTTGGGCCACGTAATCCGTAAAAAGCGGAAGAATGAAAGGATTATTCTGGAAAAAGTCTCCCGCCAGAAAATGGAATTCCAAATCGCCCACCCGTTCGCAGGCGACGGCATTGTTATTGGTGATGACGGTTCCTTCCGAGGCCCGGAGCAGAATGGTGGCTCCCCGCTTGAACCGGGCGGCGGCCTGGTAAACGCTTTTGCGGGCCAGGGGCAGGGCTTCATTGATGCACTCCATGGCAATCGGGCATTGCGGCACGTCCACTACGTCCCTTCTGGAGCCTGCTTTCAGGAAACCGATGGCCGGCTTGCCTCCTTCCTTCGGCTTGTCAAAATGGGGCGTAATCTTGGAGCGGTAATGGTATTGGCGGGGGGAGGCTACGGCCGGATTGACGGGCAGTTCCAGCCCTGCCTGCAAGCGGAGCAGATCCGCTACCTGCCGGGTCTTCCAGAGAAGCTGGCGGTCATAGGAAAAATGCTGGTACTGGCATCCCCCGCAGGTTCCGAACAGGCGGCAGCCCGGTTTCACGCGGTCCGGGCTGGGGTTAATTACTTCCACCAGATCGGCGGAGGAATAGTTCCTGTCATTACGCCAGACGCGCGCCTTTACACGGTCTCCCGGCAGGGCGAAAGGGACGAAAACCACCCATCCGTCCACGCGGCCGATGCCGTCGCCTGCATTGGAAAGGGCGTCAATATCCAGTTCAAGCTCCTGGTGGTAGGAAAAAGGTTCGGGGTGGAACCCCTTGGGAATGGTTGCAGTCATGGTGGTGGGAAAAGATTATGGGGCGGAAGGGGTAATCAACTTGCCGTCCAGATCGTACAGCAGGGTTTCCGGCAGCCGGGGGGTGCGCAGTCCGGGGCGGAAATCGCCTGGCAAGACAGCCGGCCCCGGTGCGGATTCTTCATTCTCATCCTCTGGAAGAATCTCCTGTTGCGCCGGAGCGGGCGCCCAGGGTGCGGGCTGGTTAACTGAAGCGGTTTGTTCCGGCTGAACGGCAGGAACTGGGGCGGGGTCCTGAGGTGCCGTTTCCTTGTTGGAGGCGCAGGAAGAGGTCCAGGCCAGCCCGGCAATCAGACAGGAGCGGATCAGGAGTTTTCTCATGGCGCGGATTCTTACAGCTTCATCCGGACTTGGCAAGTGAATAGCCCTGCTATGGACCGTGTAAAGGGCATTTCTTTTTTACTTGGAAACCGGGGAATGCTTGCTGTTTGACTCTCCCGGGATAGTGTTTATAGTAGGAGCACGTATGAGATTTTTTCTTTCTTTGTGTTGTTCCGCTGCGGTTTCAGGGTTGTTTGCCCCACAGGCCGGCGTGGCGCAACAGCTTCCTCCCATTTTCGGGTTTGCCAATAAAGACAGGATACCTGAAGTTAATAAGTCGGGCAGTCCCGTTTTTGACAAACTCCGTAATGAAGCTATGAAGAAAAAGCTGCCGCTGGTAATTTATCTTACTGGTTCTTCGTGGTGTTCCCAGTGCAATATTTTTACCCGGGAATATATCAAAAAAACAAATTTCAAAAATGCCGCCGGGAAAAAATTTATATTTTGGCTGGTGGACACCAAACAGGTGCCGGGCAATTCTCCGGGGACGTTTCAATTTAAAATGCTTCCGGAAGAAGCTGCAAAAATCGTGGGGTGTGTGGATTCTCCCCGCGCGCCGTATGTGGTTCTTGGACCTCCCGCCGTGTTTATCATTGATCCTGTTTCCGGAGAATTGATCAAGAGCCTGTTCCCTAAGAGTGAAGTGGATAAGTATGGAAAGTCTCTTGACAAAATTATTGAAGAAACCTGGAATAATCGGATAAACCGGAAGAAACTGAATTGAACTGCTTAGTGGCAAGGTATTTGCTAAGCTAAATAATGACAGCGGCAAAAATCGGGCAACGCGAAGGAAAGTGGAATGATGAAGCGGAACGGTTTCAAACGGTTATCCGTTGAAAAGTGATTTTTGACACGTAGCGCCGGGAATGGCAGTTTGTGGTTTCTGCTGGTTTATCAAGTCCTGACGTGTTGATATTTTAACTTTGTAATCTGAATAAGAATAATTTAATTAATATGACCAGTATAAAGCAAAGAGATGAATTGCAATCTACTATTTGGAAAATCGCCAACGAAGTACGTGGCGCCGTTGACGGCTGGGATTTTAAGCAGTTTGTCTTAGGAGCTCTTTTTTATCGGTTTATCAGTGAGAACTTCACCAACTTCATTGAAGGCGGTGACGAGAGCGTCAACTATGCGAATATGTCGGATGACGTTATCACCCCTGTGATAAAAGATGACGCCACCAGGACAAAAGGGTATTTCATCTATCCTACTCAGCTCTTTGTGAATATAGCAAAGAATGCCAACAACAATCCTAATCTGAACACGGACTTGGCCGCTATTTTCGATGCGATAGAGAGTTCTGCCAATGGGTATCCGTCCGAACACGATATAAAGGGACTGTTTGCCGATTTTGACACCACAAGCAACCGTTTGGGCAACACCGTGGAGGAGAAAAACAGGCGTTTGGCGGCAGTCATCAAAGGTGTGGAAAGTCTGGATTTCGGTAATTTTGAGGATAATGAGATAGATCTTTTCGGAGATGCCTACGAGTTTCTGATTTCCAATTATGCTGCCAATGCCGGCAAATCCGGTGGAGAGTTCTTTACGCCTCAGAATGTATCGAAGCTGATAGCGCAATTAGCTATGTCGGGATTGACTTCTGTCAACAAGATTTATGATCCGGCTTGCGGTTCGGGTTCGTTGCTGCTTCAAGCAAAGAAACAGTTTGATGCGCATCTCATTGAAGAGGGGTTTTTCGGGCAGGAAATCAACCACACCACTTACAACCTGGCGCGGATGAATATGTTCTTGCATAATATCAATTATGACAAGTTCGACATAGCGTTGGGCAATACGCTGATCAATCCCCAATACGGCGATGAAAAACCATTTGACGCCATCGTCTCAAATCCTCCATACTCTGTCAATTGGGTGGGAAGCGACGACCCAACGCTCATCAATGACGACCGCTTTGCCCCGGCAGGGGTGTTAGCGCCAAAGTCAAAAGCTGACTTTGCTTTTGTGCTTCACGCCCTCAGCTATCTTTCCGCCAGAGGGAGGGCTGCCATTGTCTGTTTCCCCGGTATCTTCTACCGTGGCGGTGCGGAACAGAAGATAAGGAAATATCTTGTGGACGGCAACTTTGTGGAAACGGTCATTGCATTGCCTCCCAATCTCTTCTATGGAACGAGCATCGCCGTGAATATCCTCGTGCTGTCCAGGCACAAGGCTGATACGAAGACGCAATTCATTGATGCCAGCGGAGAAGATTTCTTTAAAAAGCAGACCAATAACAATGTCCTGACAGATGGGCACATAGAAAGAATAGTCGATATATTCGCCAGAAAGGAACCGGTGGAATATGTTGCGGCATTAGTAGATAACAGCAAGATTGCGGAGAATGGCTATAACCTCTCTGTGAGTTCATATGTAGAGGCGAAAGATACGCGCGAGGTGATTGATATTGCCAGGCTGAATGCCGAGGTGAAGCAAACCGTGGAGAGGATAGACGCGCTGCGTGCGGATATTGACGCGATTATTAAGGAGTTGGAGGATGAATAATGAGCTGGCAATAACAGGAACGGCTTTTCTGACCGATGTGAAGCAGATCATTGAGGCTGCTCGGAGTAATGCCGTGCGGAGTGTTAACTCCTGTCGTGTACAGATGTACTGGAATATCGGCCGACGGATATTTGAGGAAGAGCAGCAAGGCAAAGAGCGTGCCGATTATGGTACGTATCTGATAAAGAGCCTTGCGCAGACATTAGAGCCCGAATAAACAGCGTAAGGCAATCCATTGAGATGAATAAGGAGAAGAAGCTATGAGCAAGTTGAAAGAATTGATACAGAAACTTTGTCCGAACGGAGTGGAGTATAAAACAATAAAAGAAACTGTTGGGTTAAACAGAGGAAAAAGATTGACCAAAAGTGAACTTTTAGAAGAAAGTAATACAGAATTCAAATACGCAGTTTACCATGGTAGTAAAGATACACCATTGGGTTTTTATAATAATTTTAATGCTCCTAAAGGAACAACAATTGTTGTAAATACAGGAGGAATTGGAGGTGTTAAATATATAGATAAAGACTTTTGGTGTTCCGATGGAAGTTTCTGGCTTGGGAAAACAAATGATATAAATGGAAAATATTTATATTATTGTTTGTCTGGGTATGAAGATTATTTTTATTCTAAAAAAAGGATAGGAGGAGTTCCAACGATAGATAAAAGTGTTGTTGAAAATTTTTCCATTCCTGTACCTCCCTTAGAGGTTCAAGAAGAGATTGTACACATCCTCGACAATTTCACGGAGCTTACAGCGGACCTTACAGCGGACCTTACAGCGGAGCTTACAGCGAGAAAGAAACAATATGAGTATTATCGCAATAAGCTATTGTCTTTCACATGGATACCTTTAGGGGTTATAGGAGAAATTCGCATGTGTAAACGTGTTCTTAAAGAACAGACTTCTGATTTTGCCGAGATACCTTTTTATAAAATTGGCACTTTCGGAAAGGAACCTAATGCCTATATTTCAAGAGAATTATTCAATGAATACAAATCGAAATATAGTTATCCCAGGATAGGCGAGATTCTTATTTCTGCAAGTGGTACAATAGGTAAAGCTGTTATATTCGATGGACAGGAAGCATATTTCCAAGATAGCAATATTGTTTGGGTTGAAAATGATGAAAGCCAAGTTTTGAATAAATATCTATTTTACTGCTATCAGATAGCAAAATGGAAAATAGCAGAAGGGGGAACAATACAGAGGTTATATAATGAAAATCTCAAGAAAACGCTTATTCCCATTCCATATCCGAATGACAAAGAAAAATCTCTTGAAGAGCAACGCCGCATCGTCTCTATTCTCGATAAATTTGACGCGCTGATAACCTCCATCAGTGAAGGCTTGCCAAAGGAAATAGAACTGCGTAGAAAACAGTATGAATATTACCGTAACCAATTATTATCATTTCCCGATAATAAAGCAATAGCCTGAATATGGGAAAAACATTGACAGAAATAGCTCAGGAGCTAAAAAACAGCGAAAAGAAGGTTCAGCTTATCTATGCCTTTAACGGCGCAGGAAAGACGCGGCTGTCTCGTGCATTCAAAGAGTTGGTGTCTCCCAAGCATGAGGAAGAAGAAGCGCAAGACGGGGATACTGATATAAAAGTATTGTATTATAATGCTTTTACTGAAGATTTGTTTTATTGGGATAATGATTTGAAAGGAGATACAGACAGGAAGCTGGTGATATATCCTAATGCCTTTACTGACTGGGTTCTTCAAGATGAAGGACAAGAGAGTAATATCATAACATGGTTTCAGCATTATACCAATGATAAACTAACTCCACGTTTCAATGAAGATTATAATGAGGTTTCTTTTTCTATAGAAGGCGGCAATGAAGTGCGAATTGATAACATCAAGATATCGAGAGGCGAAGAAAGTTGTTTTATTTGGTGCGTGTTTTACAGCCTGCTGAAAGAGGTTGTCGAAGTACTCAATGTTCCGGAGCCGGAAGATCGCTCGACAAGAAAGTTTGATGATTTGGAATACTTTTTCATAGACGATCCTGTAAGTTCGTTAGATGACAATCACTTGATTGAATTGGCGGTAGACGTAGCGGAATTGATAAAATCAAGTCAGTCAAATTTGAAGTTTATTATTACAACACACAATCCGCTTTTCTATAATGTGTTATTTAATGCATTTAACACTGCAGATTCGCGTTATAGTTACAAACCAAGGCATAGTGTAAAAAAACACCTGGAAAAATTGGATGATGGCACTTTTTTACTCACAGATGCCAAGGATTCTCCTTTTTCCTATCATTTAGCTCTCTTAACTGAGTTGAATAACGCCATCATCTCAGATGATATCCAAAAATATCATTATAATTTTCTTCGTAATATATTAGAAAAAACTGCTACATTTCTTGGTTATGGAAATTGGGGAGAACTTTTGCCTGCCGAATCGCGTGAGGCATATTGCAGGCGAATCAATCTGTATAGCCATTCTAGACATAGTGGAGAGGAATCTTCAATTGTTAAAGAAGAGGATAAAAGAGTATTAACTTATTTAGTAAAAGAGGTTCTAATACCTCAATATCACTTCCACTCAATCGTTGACCATAAATAGTGAACGACATGACACAGTACAGCACCATTGCAGAATTGCAAAATTTTATCGTTCTCGACAACTACACCAAGAGTTCCATGGTAAGCGAGCCGCCCGCAGGTTATCAGACAGAGGCGGCTTTGGAACGTGAATTCATAGAAGATTTGATATCACAAGGTTACGAATATGTTCCCAGCCTTGTTACGCCTGATGCCCTGCTCTGCAATGCGAGAAACCAGTTGCAGGCATTCAACAATATCGTTTTTACCGATTCTGAATGGAGTCGCTTTCTGGAGGAATATCTGGACAAGAAGAGCGACAGCCCTGTTGAAAAAACAAAAAAAATACACAGGGATTACGTCTGTGACTTTGTGTTTGATGATGGGCATATTGAGAATATCTACTTGGCAGACAAGACGAATATTGCCCGCAACAAAGTACAGGTGATTAATCAGTTTGAGCAGTTCGGGGAACAAGCGAACCGTTACGATGTCACGATACTGGTAAATGGGTTGCCTATGGTGCAGGTAGAGCTGAAAAAGCGGGGTGTGGCTATCCGCGAGGCTTTTAATCAGGTGCGTCGCTATAGCAAAGAGAGCTTCAACAGCGAAAGTTCACTTTATAAATACTTACAGGTTTTCGTCATCTCCAACGGTACGGACACCCGTTATTTTGCCAATACCGTAAAGCGCGATAAAAACAGTTTTGACTTTACGATGAACTGGGCGAAGTCGGACAATATGTTGATTAAAGACTTAAAGGATTTTACGGCGACATTTTTCCAGAAAAATACGCTGTTGCAGGTTCTTTTCACATATTCGGTGTTTGATACCAGTAACACGCTGCTTATTATGCGACCCTACCAGATTGCGGCAACGGAACGCATCTTGTGGAAGATAAAAAGTTCTTATCAGGCTAAGAAATGGAGCAATCCGGAGGGAGGCGGATACATCTGGCACACCACGGGGTCTGGCAAAACTCTGACGAGTTTTAAGGCCGCACAGCTTGCCACACAACTTGATTTTATCGACAAGGTGTTCTTTGTTGTTGACCGCAAGGATTTGGACTATCAGACGATGAAGGAATATCAACGTTTCTCGCCCGATAGCGTCAATGGGTCAGAGAGCACGGCGGGATTGAAGAGGAACATAGGGAAGAATAACGACAAGATTATCGTTACGACCATTCAGAAGCTGAACAACCTCATGAAGAGCGAAAGCGACTTGCCCGTTTATCAAAAACAGGTTGTATTTATTTTCGATGAGTGCCACCGTTCCCAATTCGGAGAAGCGCAGAAGAATCTGAAAAAGAGGTTCAAGAGATATTACCAATTTGGCTTTACGGGTACCCCTATCTTTCCTGAGAATGCTTTGGGGGCGGAGACTACGGCCAGTGTGTTTGGCCGTGAGCTGCATTCGTATGTCATCACAGACGCCATACGTGATGAAAAGGTTTTGAAGTTCAAAGTGGACTATAACGATGTTCGTCCACGGTTTAAGAATTTGGAAACTGAAAAAGATGAAATCAAGTTGAATGCGGCAGAAAATCAAAAGCTTTTGCTTCATCCAGACCGGATCAAAGGGATTTCTCAATACATCCTGCAGAATTTCAGGATAAAAACCCATAGAACGCAAGGGAATAACAAGGGCTTTAATGCCATGTTCGCAGTAAACAGCGTTGAGGCTGCCAAACTGTATTATCAGGAATTGAACAATCTGCAGAAAGAAAGTGACAGGCCCCTGAAAATTGCCACCATATTTTCTTTCGCCCCGAATGAAGAACAAAGCGCTAAGGGCGATATCAAAGATGAAAATTTTGACCCTTCGGCAATGGACAGCAGCGCCAAAGAGTTTTTGGCAAAAGCGATTGGCGATTACAACGTGATGTTTAAAACGAACTTCGGAGTGGATAGTAAAGAGTTCCAAAACTATTATCGCGATTTGGCCAAAAGAGTAAAAAACCAGGAGGTTGACTTGCTCATTGTGGTCGGTATGTTCCTTACCGGTTTTGATGCTCCTGCTTTGAACACGCTGTTTGTAGACAAGAATCTGCGTTATCACGGTCTGATGCAGGCGTTTTCACGTACCAATCGCATCTATGACGCGACCAAGACTTTCGGCAATATCGTCACATTCAGGGATTTGGAACAATCTACAATAGATGCGATCACTCTGTTTGGAGATAAGAACACAAGGAACGTAGTACTTGAAAAGAGCTATAAGGAATACCTTGAAGGATTTAAAGATATTGCCACCGGCGAGGCGAGAAAAGGGTATGTGGAAGTTGTCAGGGAACTGAAAGAAAAATTCCCTGCCCCCGATGGGATAGTGACGGAAGCAGATAAAAAATCCTTTGTTAAGCTGTTCGGAGAATATTTGCGGATAGAAAATATTTTACAAAACTACGATGAGTTTACGCAGCTCAAAGCCCTGCAAAAAATAGACAAAGCGGATAGTGCGGCTCTTGAAGCGTTTAAGAATGCCAACTTCTTGACTGATGAAGATATTGCAGCCATGCAGGGCATTGATGTACTGAAAGAGCGAACCGTACAGGATTATCGTTCGGCGTACAATGATATTCGGGACTGGTTCAGACGTGAGAGGAACGGTAAAGCTCCGGAAGATTCAAAAATAGACTGGGATGATGTGGTCTTTGAAATTGATCTGCTTAAATCTCAGGAAATAGATCTCGACTATATCCTCGAACTGATTTTCGAACACAACAGGAAAACGAAGGACAAGCCTGCATTGGTAGATGAGGTGCGCCGTGTTATCAGAGCGAGCATCGGGAACAGGGCAAAAGAGAGTCTCATTGTTGATTTTATCAATGAAACAGATTTGGAATCGATGCGAGATAAGACTGATATTATTGCCGCTTTCTTTACTTATGCCCAGGAGAAACAGAAAAAGGAAGCTGATGCTCTGATTACGGAAGAGAAACTGAACGAGGAAGCCGCAAAGCGATATATTCAAACATCTTTGAAACGGAAGTACGCCAGTGAGAACGGCGCCGACCTCAATGCTATTCTGCCGAAGATGAGTCCGTTAAATCCTCAATATCTAACGAAGAAACAGAGCGTCTTTCAAAAAATCGTCGCTTTCATTGAAAAGTTTAGGGACATCGGAGGTCAAATTTAATACCTGAACACGTGCAAATTGCCCGATTTTGCCGCTCTCATTCGGCATCATGAGGTGTTACTCTTCTAAAAACGGTAAATGAAGCGCAGCCATGGGCGCGGCGTGCCGGAATAGTAGGGATACCACCGGTGTCCGGGGTGGTGCATGGTGCGGCCCCATTCATCCTGACGGCGTGCCTGGGGCGTATAGAAGAACTGCTTCCACTCCCGGTTGACGAAGGAAGAAGGCTCTGTTTCCGAAGCCGGAGGCGCCAGAAACTCCTGGAGGGCGCTGGAAGAACAGCAATAATAGGGAATGTTGAACCGGGGCGCCATTCCGAACGCCAGCAGAAGCCATATCCAGACGCGGAAACCGGGATGCCGCGTCCAGGAGGAAGCCAGAAAGGCAAGCAGGCAGGCCATGACCGGAACGCTTCCTTTGCAAAGCAGGTCATTGACGTCTCCGTTCACGTAAAAAAAAGGCAGAATCAGGCCGGTTGCCAGCGTACAGATAAAGAGGGGATTCCTCCGGAAATCCCGCCAGCAGAACAGGGCGTACAGCAGGAATGAGGTCGCCATAAGCGGGAAATCCCCCGGATGCGTATAAAAAGGCCGCATGCCCATGTGGGAGGATGGCGCGTTTACCGTCCCATAATAAAGAAGGAAGCACACTCCCAGCAGAACGGAGGCCGAAAAGGAGGGATGGAGCAGGACATCCCGGAGAGGGGGGACGCCTCTCCACTGACGGTACCACTGGCAGGCCGCCAGGGGAAGCCCACCGAGGGCCGCGAGGGGGGAATAAAAGGCCGTGGCTGCGAACAGAAGGGGTATCCAGGGCAGGGGCATGCGTCCCGAAGCCAGGAAGATGAAAAAAAGCAGAACTGGAATGGAAGCGTTTGCGCTGCACATGATTTGTTCCGCCGTGCCGAAGTAATGCAGGCGGAACAGGTCCAGCCCCAGCCAGCACTGGAAATTCAGCAGAGAACCGAATGCCGCCATCAGCAGGGCGAGCAGCAGGGAGCGGCGTCCGGAGAAAACGCAGAGCCACAGCCAGGTAAGAAACAGCCCCCAGGTTCCCCACAGAACGACAAACACGCGTGCGGCGTCCAGCCCCGCCAGTTTTCCCGCCAGGGCTGGGACCAGCCAGAACCCCGTGTTGTAAACCAGCATGTTCCCGTCCGGAAAGATGACGGGCCATGGGCTGGCTACCAATTCACGCAGGCAGGCGTTTCTGACGATATGGTCAGGGTGCTGGTTGACCCATTCCCCCCAGCCGGAAAGCGTCATCAGGGCGGCAAACGCCGCCAGGGCGAGAAATGAAGAGCGGGTGAACAGGGGGAAGGCGGGAAGGGAATCCCTTGTTTGCGGTTCCTTGCATTTTCGGGGTGCCAGTCCCGCAGCCGTCAGGAGCATGAGGGGGAGAGCGGCGTACCAGTGCATCCACCCGGCCAGGAATATCAGGACGGGCAGCAGAAGCCAGGCGCAGGTGTGCCACTTCAGCGCAGTTGCGTTGAACGCTTGTTCCGGGCACGGGGCATCAGCGGCAGAGGCAGGCATTTCCCCTGAACCTTAATGGGGCCGGCCCGCGGGGGCAAGGAGGAAACTCGCAGGCCGGAATGGAAGGGGAGGATTTGTATGGGTATAGTGGCAGGAATGAGGGTGCGCCGTTGCCGCTTTACCGGAGAAACGGGGGCCTCATACTGGGAGGCCTATGAACAAAACACAATTTATCCGGGAGCTCCAGCGTGAGCTGGGGAATGACGTTACTTCCCGGCAGGCGGAACATGCGTTGAACGCGGTGCTGGAGACGATTGCGCGAGCAGTCCGGAGGCGGTCGCTGGTGAAATTCCGGGGCTTTGGCACTTTCCGCGTCAAGCGGCGCCGCGCCCGCATCGTTCGCCATCCGGAAAACGGCGGCAGGCTGCTGGTGCATGAATCGAAAACCATGAAATTCCGCCCCTCTTCCCTTCTGTGGAAGGAGTAGGGGAAACGCTCGGGAACTCCTGTCATTTTGCCATTGACTTCCCCGTCCGTGGAGGCCCTTAATGTGGATAAGGCAGGAGCGTTTTTGCCTGCCTGAATAAGTAACTGGCCCTTTCCGCATTTGCCGATCATGATTCCGGATTCCGTTCATTTGCTGACCCGTTCCTCTCAGATGACCCTGTACAAAGATGAACAGGGCCGTGTGCGCCGCGCCTATTACGGACCGAGGCTGCGTGAACCGGAGGATGCCCTGGAAAACGCCGCGGATGCTCCTCTCCTGTATTCCTCCCTGGCGGATTCCGTAACAGGGCTTCCTAATGCGTCCGGCGAGTACTGCATTTGCGTAACCCAGGCGGACGGTGCCCTTTCCCTGAGCCTGGAATGCCTGGGTTGGGAAGTGCTGGAACTGGATGACGACCGGGAAGAAGCCGTCTTCTATGGGAAGGACCCTTCCTACCCTGTGCGGGTGGAAATCCACGTGCGCTCCCACAGGGAATCGGACACTTTTCTGCAATGGGCGGTGATTCGGAACGAAGGGAAAGAAGGCATCCGCCTGCACCGCGCGGCATCCGCACAGCTGGGTTTGCGCGCAGAACGGTATTTCGTCACCAGCTTCCGCGGCACCTGGGGCGGCGAGTCCCTGATGAGTGAGGAAGAAGTGGCCCGGGGGCATGAACTTGCCCTGGTATCCGGAACCGGCACCCGCACCGCCCAGGAGGGAAGCCCCGGATTCATCATCTCTCTGGACGGTCCGGCGCGGGAGGATTCCGGAGAGGTGGTTCTGGGGGCGCTGGCATGGTCCGGCAATTACCGGATATGGTTCCGGCACAGCCCGTATCATTACCTTTTTGCCGGAGCGGGGCTGGATATGGCTCCCGCGCCCTATCTGCTGGACGGCGGCGGTGTGTTCAAGACGCCGCCCCTCATTCTGGCGCACAGTAAAAACGGCAAGGGAGAGGCCTCCCGGCGCATCCACCGCTGGGCGCGCCGTTACGGCCTGCGCGGTGGAGAATCAGAGAGGCCGACCTTGCTGAATTCCTGGGAGGGGGTGTATTTTACCTTTACGGAAAAAGTGCTGCACGGCATGATGAAACGTGCGGCAGACTTGGGGATAGAGCTTTTTGTGCTGGATGACGGCTGGTTTGGCGGCCGGTTCCCCCGCAATGACGCCCGTGCCGGATTGGGGGACTGGCAAGTTAACCGCGCTAAATTGCCTCATGGACTGGAAGGCCTCATTCGCCAGGCGGAAAAACTGGGAATACGCTTCGGCATCTGGGTGGAGCCGGAAATGGTGAACCCTCATTCGGAGCTTTATCAGAACCATCCGGAGTGGGTCATCGGTCTCCCGCATCGGGAAAACAGGCTGGAACGCAGCCAGTATTTGCTGGACCTGAGCAATCCTCATGTATGCAGGTACATTCTTGACGCCATTCGGAAGCTGCTTGGGGGGCATCCGGGTATTTCCTACGTCAAATGGGATTGCAACCGCAAAATTTCCGACCCCGGCTCTCCCTGGCTGGATGCCTGCCGCCAGGGGAATCTGCCCATTGACTACGTGCGGGGCTATGAACGTATTCTTGAGACGCTGGCGGCGGAATTCCCGGATGTGATATTCCAGGCCTGTTCCTCCGGAGGAGGCCGCGCCGACTATGGAACCATGCGGAAGCATCATGAATTCTGGACGTCCGACAACACGGACGCATATGAACGCGTGTTCATGCAGTGGGGCATAGGCCACCTGTTCCCGGCTATTTCCATGGCCGCCCATGTGACCGCCTCCCCCAACCACCAGACGGGCCGCTCCGCTCCGCTCAAATTCCGGTTTGATGTGGCCATGTCCGGCCGGCTTGGTTTTGAACTCCAGCCATGTGACATGACGGAGGAGGACATGGTTTTTTCCAAACGGGCTCTGGCGGAATACAAGCGCATCCGCCCCGTAGTCCAGTTCGGTGACTTGTACCGGCTTTCCTCCCCATATGAAAGCCGGGTGGCCTCCCTGATGTATGTATACGGAAAACGGGCTGTCGTTTTCGCCTGGCTGATGGATAAATGGCTGGCGGATTCCCCTCCGCCCCTGCGCCTGAAAGGCCTGAATCCTTCCGTCAGGTACCTGGTGCGGGAAATCAACATGAATGAAGACGGCTCTCTCACGGATGTTCACGAACGAAGGCTGGGAGGCGACTTTCTGATGGACGCCGGCATCCGCATCCGCTGGAAAAAGGCCTTCCAGTCCGTCTGCCTGGAGGTGGTGGAAACAAACCCTGATGCTCCGGCTTCATGATAAAAAGCTGTAGACTTTCCGCCAGCAGCCTGATGTCCTTTTTTCATGGTGGGAACCGGTGTTTGGCGCAGGTTCCATCCCCGCTTTATTAATGTTGTGAGTTATGCGGCCAACTTGCCATTCTGACGCCGCTTCTTCATAAGGGGTAGATGGTAGGTGTAAACGGTACGCCCGTGACGGAATGCATGATCCCTTTCCGGCTTTTCAGCTGAACCGGATATTGGGGCAGTTGCGTTAAGGGGGGGCACTAACATGAAGGCGGCAATAAAGAGAATTATTGCCGCCTTTATTATTTATTGAGTTCCTGTGGATTTGCTGGCAGTCCTAGATGCCCACCACGCCGCCGATGGTCTGGATGATGACCTTGGCGATGATGGTCATCAGGATAAGGGCCACGGGGTAGGCGGTGGCGTAGCTGACCACGGGAGCCTGGGAGTCCGTTTTGCTGGCGATGGCTCCCAGAGCCGGGGTGGAGGTCATGCCGCCGCAGATGCCGCCCAGGCATTCCAGAATGTTCATCTTGAAGACCTTCATGCCCACGAAGTAACCGGCAAACATGCCGGAGCAGGTGACGATGACGCCCATGATGAAGACGGCCGCGCCGTGGGTGGCTACCGTATCCACCAGGTCCTGTCTCTTATACACATCTCCGAGCCCACGAGACTGCAGCTAATCTCGTA
>ENA-OZMQ01000216-OZMQ01000216.1-human-gut-metagenome-genome-assembly--contig:-NODE-216-length-22485-cov-5.763576_pt1 | contig 22485 bp, 30 predicted proteins | sample MGYA00244189_ERZ653813 | MGnify/ENA primary metagenome ERZ653813 (study PRJEB26926, sample SAMN06164526) | human gut metagenome | biome: ENVO:00009003; feature: ENVO:2100002; material: ENVO:00002003...
ACGAGATTAGCTGCAGTCTCGTGGGCTCGGAGATGTGTATAAGAGACAGCTGCTGACTGCTTGTTTGGCATTACTTCCTCCCATGAATCTATCTGATAGCCTACGGATGTTGTTTTCAGCGTTCCGCTTTTGACTTTCTGATAGATGAGGTCTGCATCTTCATCGCTGTCGAATTCGACCTCTGCCATTCCACGCAAGTCCTCAATCCATGCCCGATTTACTTTTCCAATGACACGGTTGCGGTCGTGGTTAAAGAGCAGCACACCGATTTCATTTAATCGTGTAAGGTCTACTGCTCCGTCTGAGTGGTCGAGGATTTCTGTTCCCCACCATCTCTCGTATGGTTCTTCAGAGGAAAAGGAAAGAATGAACTTTCGCTCATTCCCCTCGCCTTCCATGGCTCTGATAGAATTAACTGTCAGTTCCCTAGTTGTCTGTTTCTCCTTCTTCCTCTGCTCCATCGCCTTCTTCTGATTCCTGCCCTGTTTCTTCTCCGGTTTGGTTTCCGTCTGTCTGCTGAGGATTGTCGGCAGGTGTTTCCTCATCCTCGTAGAGTTCTGCTGCTGTCTGGTCAAAAATCACACCTCCTAAGTCGATACCCTTATCCTTTGCGTATTCGAGTACCTCTGCCATTTCATCTATCTGCTCTTTCCAGTCACGACCTTGTTCTGCAGCAATCTGCTTGAAGGTCTTTTGTCCTGTGTTCAGAGCGATCTTGTTTGCGTTTGCTTCCTTCTGAGGGTCAATCCATTTCTTCGGTGCTGTGATCCATGCGTGCTCGAAGTATTTATCCTTGTTATCCCAGAAGTCCTTTGCGTCCAGTTCCCCTGCGAGCCACAGCGAAATAATAAAAGTTTCATATATTTCGTCCATGACTTCCATCAGCATCTCTTTTTCCTCTGCGTAGGTCATGTCATCTTCGATGATGCCCTGTCTGGTTGAGGAGTAATTGCTCTCTGACATATCACGGCTTGTGGCTTCGTAACTGATGCCCTGTCCTGCTCCGACAAGTCTCTGCTGCAGCTTGATGTAACTCGCCGCATCCGTTGCCTGTCCGGTCGGGTTTACGACCTGTATCTCATCTCCGGCATTCAGTTCCTTTATCATGCCGGGTGCGATGGATTTGCCCTGGTAGTCCTGGTGCGGTCCCGGTACGCTGCCGTTCTGACGACCGATTCCGGTTGTCGGTAACTGCTTTTTGATGAATACTGAAAGACAGGCCGCTATTCGCTCTTTGACCGATACGGCTATCATGAATTCGTTAGCGTCTCGGATTCTTGTGATTGTCGGACTCATATCGGACATCTCACGCACCTGCGATGGGCGGTGTTTTGTGTATAAAAAAATGACATCTTTCGCATCCACATATACGGGATTTGAGAGTGCCATTCCGTCCACGGAATACTGTCTGATCCAGTACCCCATCGGCTTGTTATACTCATTCATTTCAATACCACCGACTACCTTGTTCCCCTTTTTCTTCGGGAGCATCTGCGAGTTGTCCAGTTCGTCCACCTCGAATGTCTGAAGCTTGAATGGGAGGTATCCGTCCTTGGTGTATCTCTTTATGATAAGGATTCCGCCATCAACCTTCTTTCGCTTCACGCACATTCTCATCATCTGCGTGAAGGACTGCGTTCCGGTCACATCGCAGTTCTGTTTCTTGCACCATTTCTTCCAGGCGGTCTGGATAATCTCGTTGGTCTTGTCGCTGCCTGTCTTTGCCTGCAGTGCGTAACCGCCGCCAATGACATTTCGCTTGTATGCCCCGATGACTGAATTCATCATGTCGGAGTTTCGCTCCAAGTCTCTGGCTCTGGCTCTGACATTGTCACGGCTGTACCGGTCCGTAAATTCTGCCGACTGGTTGAGTACCCTCCAGTTTGCATTGCCCCTGTCATAGTTGCCTGCATCGTAGTTCCTCATCTCAGTCAGACTCTGCCGCCATGCTTCCCTGCGTGCTCCCCACTCCGGGGATATAAAACCTATAATTCCATCTAACCAGTTCATGTTCTACCTCCCATCAAATACTGCGACATAGGTATCATCCAGTAAACTGGTTGAACCCTCTGCTGCAATCTGCGCTGTGAGGTCGTTCCTTAACTTGTAGAGCAGACTAAGGTCGGCACGGGTGAGCTGTCTCGTACCAATCTTGTAAGACTGGCCGCCTACGAGCACTGCGTAAATGGCATTATTTACTTCGGTCAGCATTTCCGAAGCATTGTAATTGGATTCTACTGCTGCCATGCTCTGCCTCCTTTATACCCATGACCCTTCGTTCTGGCTGATCCAGTGTTCTTCCGGGGTGTACTGGGTTGTTTCCTGTTTCTTTGGTTGCTCATTTTCCTGTATCTCATTCAGATGCAGGGTTCGTACTCCGAGGATGTCTGCCGCTGCTGTTGCGTATACCTCGCAGTCCAAGTAGTGGTTGTCTGCGTGGGAGGTTTTCTGCTGCCATTCCTGTTTGACCTTGCCGTTTCCCATTTTGACATTTACTTTATGTTCCGCAGTTACCTGCTCTGCGTACTCTCTGTCACATCCCTGGTAAACCATCCATGATCCGCTGCCGTTCTTTTTCTGCATTCGTCCGGCGATCATGTCCTTATATTTTCCGGTGTCTACCAATACCAGATTCATGCCGTATGCCTTGCTGTCGCTCTTATTTACCTTGGACAGTTTGTAGTGCGACAGCATCGGGTTTGATGAACCCTTGCTTGGCAGTGCCCATTCTGAATTGTTGGCGCAGAAATCGTACACCGTATCTGCGTCATTACCGGAGTCGATCAGTGCCAGTGCTACGACCAGTGGTGTGCTGTCCGGCATCTGGTATTCGAGGTTCATGATTCTCTCTACTTCCTGGAATGAGAAAGCCTGTCCATGTGCTATGTTCTGGCTTGTGAGGTAATTGCCCCACGCTCTGATGCTCCAGTACAGGCAGTTCTCCTGTACATCGACTCCTGCCGTGAGCAGTTTCGCCCACTCCGGCACTACCAGTTCCTCATACTCGGTCTGTCTTTCCATGACGAGGTCTGCGTTGGTCTTTAGCTTGGTATCCTCCCACGGCTCTGCAAGCCATGAGTTGACGAAGTTCTGCAGCTTCTCCGGGTCGTCCTTACTGTCCAGAAATTCTTTTACAATCTCCGAAAAGCGAACAAATGGAGAGTACAAAGTGTTCATCCAGAATGCTACCTTGCGGACGAACTTGGTGTTTTCCTTGACCGTCCGCCACTCTCCCTTGCGGAGCATCTCCGGCTTGTCCTGGTCTGTGATTACGCATCCGCACTCCTGGCATACATAAGTTGCGAATTCTGCACGGTCTGCGTAACTCATCCCTTCCTCTTTGGGAAAGTGTATCTGCTTCCACTTGAGTTCGATGTATTCCCCGCAGTGCGGACATGGAACGAAGTAGTGCTTCTCTATGTCTGCATCATCCTTGGCTTTCCAGATATGCCCTGTTTTCAGTGTCGGTGTGCTTGTGATGAATATCTTCCTGTTGTGGAATGTCTTGGTTCGTTCCCTTGCCAGACTGACAGGGTCGGCTTCCTTTTTGGATGCCCCCGGATATTTATCCACCTCATCGAGAAACAGGAATCGGATTGCCTTACTCGCAAGGCTTGATGGGGAGTTCGAGCCTGCCAGTGTCAGATACATTCCATCAAACTGTAATTCCTGCAACTGCGAGTTCTCATCAAACCTCTTTCGGAGTTCCGGTGCCGCTTTGAACATCGGCTGCAGTCTGTTCTCCGATATGGATTTTGCGAGCGTATCTGTCGGATATACGATCATGGTCGGCGCAGGGTCCTGTTGGACGATGTAACCTACCATGTTCTGGAGGCACTCTGTTCCACCTACCTGCGTAGGCTTCACGTAGACGATTTCCTCTGTCTCATAATTGTTGAACTCATCCATGATGCCTTTAAGGTATGGGGTGTGTTCTGTCCGCCATGGTCCCGGCATTGCAGAGGTCTTGGCATCCAGTACCCTGTACTTGTCTGCCCACTCCGATACCGTGATGTCCTCTGGTGGCTGTAGGAACTTTAAGGCTTCCTTCTGGTATTCTGTGACCTCGTATCTACGATACGGATTTCTTGCCACGCTTTTTCTTTTCCATTTCTTCCGGTGTGCAGCCTGCCACCACAAAGCTGTTTAATAACCGGATGATTTCTGCGTTCAGATCCTTTTCTATCGAGCGAATCTCCATCGGGTCGCAGTGACCGCTGATTCTGCCGGATAGTCGGCTCGGCAGGGATAATGCAAACTTTTTGAATGAAACAAAAAATCGGCTATAGTCCATCTTCACTTCCTCGATGTCGATGTACTTACCCGATGCGATTTCTGTCTTTAATCTATGCATTTCTCCCTGGGATTCCTTGAGGGCGATCTCTGCCTGCAGTTTCTGTTCCCTCAGTTCGGCTTCCTTTTCGGACTTGCTTTTTCCGTATGCCTTGTCTGAAAGGTATTTGACATACCTCTGAATGGTAGGTGCTAATTCATACCGATTCCCCTCTTTGGTCTTGGTTGTTGATATGATGCCCTCTTGAGTAAGCTGCTGCACCCTTCGCACCGTTACTCCGAACAGAGAAGCGATGACCTCTACACGGTAGAAGCCGCCCTGCTGTTCCTCTGCCATTCTACTTTACATCCTCTGCCGGGATTCGGACTGCCTGCTGCCCGGTGTAATCTTCCCACCGTTTCACGATCACATCACAGAATCTCTCATCCAGTTCCATGATGAATGCCGTCCTTCCCAGTTGCTCTGCGGCCATGAGGGTGCTGCCGCTTCCACCGAACAGATCCAGTACATTCCATCCGGACTTACTGGAATTGGTTATGAATTTTCCGACCAGTGCGATTGGCTTCATGGTCGGGTGTATGTCATTCCTTGTCGGTTTGTTCTCGTAAATAACAGAGGTCTGATCTCTGTTTTTCCTGCGGAGTTCTTCCAGATATGCCACAAGTTCGTTTTTCTTCATGGCACTGAAATCTATATCATCTTCCAGAATGACGGTATCCTGTGTCCTGTCATTGATGAAGTAATGCGCCGCACCCTCTTTCCATCCATACAGACACGGTTCGTGTCTCCACTGGTAGTCCTGTCTGCCGAGGACGAATGCGTTCTTTTCCCAGATTAAGCACTGGGCGAGTTTCAGTCCTGCGTCAAGGAATGCCTGTCTGAATATGTGCCCGGTACTCTCTGCGTGGAATACATAGATTGCTGCCCCGGCTCTCATAAATTCATAGGCACTCTGATAGGTTGCCAGTAAGAACGAATAGAAACTCTGGTTGTCCATATTATCGTTCTTGATGTGATTGATGTTGCGGTGTCCTTTGGCAGGGAGGTACTCATCGAGCATCTCTGCCTTGTCTCCGTAGTTGACATTGTATGGCGGATCAGTGACGACAAGGTCTGCGATTTCTCCATTCATCAGAACCGCCATGTCATCCTGCGATGTACTGTCTCCGCACATGAGCCTGTGTCTGCCCAGTAGCCACACATCTCCGAGTTTGGTTACTGGTTCGGCTTCCGCCTGCTCCAGTGCTTCGTCCTCATTGAAGTCATCGTCCACTGCTTCCGGCTCGATAGCGAGTTTGTCCACCAGTTCCGTGAGGTCGTTCTGCTCGAAGCCTGTCAGTGATATGTCGTAATCTCCGAGGTCGAGGTCAAGCAGGAGGTCTTTCAACTTCACTTCATCCCATTCGCCTGTAATCTTATTCAGTGCGATGTTCAGAGCCTTCTCTCTCTGCTTGTCCAGAGCCACCACGACCACGTCCACTTCCTGGTATCCGAGGTCTTTGAGGACGGTCGCCCTCTGATGGCCGCCTATGATAGTTCCATCCTCGTTTATGATGATGGGGTCAACGTATCCGAATTCTTCAATGCTCCGCCTTATTTTCTGGTATTCCGCATCGTCCGGGGTCAGTGCTTTTCTTGGATTGTATTCTGCTGCCTTTAAGTCAGCCAGTTTCCTGCGTTCAGTTCTCAGTTTCTGGTTCATTTCCAAGCCTCCTTCCCGCTTTGCGTAACGAAATGGTTAAAAATTTTTTTATTTTATCGGCAAAAAAGCCGCGCCTTCCTCGCCCCGCATTGCATTTTGGGTCTGGGTAGTACCTACGGCGATGCCGTGCCCCGCCTGCACGCAAAAGAGGACACAGCGCAGGCTCTGATGCCTTGTGCCATGTCCTCTCTGAGGGGAGCAAGTGGAGTGGTTGGGTGTGACCGTGTGGTCTGTCCCCTTGTGCTCCACGCTACTACTATAGCACACCTCGATGTACTCTTGTGTACTCTCTTGTTCTTTCTTCTGTGTGCTGTGCTTCTGTGTGGTGCTGTGCCCCTGTCCTGTGGTGTGCCCTGTGCCTTGCCTGCCCTGCCTGTGGTGTGGCTGCGTGGTGCTGTGTCTGTGGTGTGCGGGTGCGTCCTAACCCTGCTCTCCCTGCCCCTGTGGGTGTGTGCTACGGTGTGCCCTGTACTCCCTGTGTCTTGCCTGCCTTATTTTCTTGGGGTAATACCTGCCCTATATATGGGGGTGCTATATGCGGGCCTTGTACACTCCCTATATACGTGCCCTATTTTTTTAGGCTTGCTATTTATGATCCGTTCTGTACATACAGTAAAAGCCGGCCCTTGGATTCCGAATGCGGATTTCCAAAAGTCGGCTTGAATTTTCGATGTTCTGTTTTTCTTTTTGCGGAATTTTCCCCGGTAAAATTTCCGGCTTGATATTCTGCAATATATTAGCCTTGAATTATTCCACCTTTTCCACATCTCCTGTGTTTTTATCCACATTGTATTCTGCGTACTTAGTGCCTGTGAATAAATTCTCCGCATACTGTTCTTCGTCTTTGATGTGCTCGTATATTCTAACATTGAGCGTATCTCCTACGCAGGTTATGCAGGCTGTGGTATTAAGCGTGAAATTGACGACTGCATGGACTTCATTATCCGCCTTGAAATATTGCTTATAATAATCCGCTGCGTATTCCTCTGCTGATTTATCCCCTGTAACTTTTGCCAGTCTCCAATTTCCTGTCTTGTCATTTCTTACTGTGTCAGAGAATATGATGTCTACTTCATCAATTTCTGCGGGTTCGTCTTTTTCCTCTGTTTTTGGTTCGGTAGTTTCCGAAGCCTGTTCCGTGACCTCAGTATTCTGCTGCTCTGTCTGCTTTGGATTGCTATCATCCTTTTTATCATCGCTTGGCGATGCAATTATTCCGATGATGCATAAAACAATGATTGCGATCAGTACAATGCCGACCTTTTTTCGCTTCTTCTCTTTCATAAGAGACCTCCTTTTGGGGTAGAATTTTGTTTGTGCTAAATTGGCTATAAATAAGCCTTTTTGCAACTATAATTCTACCCCCCCCCTACTCCGAAGTCAAGCAATTTCAAGGCTTTGAGGGTTCTTGGGAGGAGGCGAATTCCTGTAAAATTGACTGTACTTTTTTGTATGTAAGCAGCTTGTCAATTCCTGCGTTGTAGTATTTGTTGCACGGGGTCCTTGTCATGTTTGCTTCCTTGCACACCTGCTTCCAACTCAAGCAGTCAATGTGTCTGTATTCCAGTATGCTTCGTTCCGTGGAGTCCGTTGGTAAAAAATCCATGATCTTCATCACATTCAGCATGGTCTTTGCCATCTCTGCTTTCTGTGATTCGATTCTGTCCTCGATCTCCATCGCACGGATGACCTGCGTTGCCGGTCCATCTCCTACGCTGTTGGTCTGGCTGCGTGGCACTGGGGAGTATTGCATCCCCTTTGTGCCGAGCATATTTTCTCTGAAAGTACGAAGTCTGGCTTCCAACTGCTTCTTTTTCATCTTGGCATAATAATATTGTCCGAGGTACTGTTTGAGAAGCAGTTTTTGTTCTTCTACCTCATTTGCCATGCTGTCTGGTGTCATAGTTTTCCTTCTTTCTAATCCCTGGGTTTGTCCTCCGCAAGGAAGTATGCTTTTCCGCCGAGTATCCTTACCTGCTTGAGTACCCGGTCTTTGTTCTCCCAGTCTCGTATTTCTACTCCACGCTCCTGCAGGATGTTAATCTGCATTTCAATGGACGAGAGCATTGCCGACACCGGAAGCTGTCTCATTACCTGCGTTGCGTCCGCCAGACTGGAATTCATCCCGAATGGCTTACGCTTTGGTTTACCTTTTGCCATTGTTTCCACCTCTTTTCCACCAGACTCCTCTTTTCATGCATTCACATCTCACGATGTAATACCAGAGGAAAAATCCGATGATTGTGTCCTCGTTACTCGGTCTGGTTGCTCCATAGAACCACAGTTCTAATCCTTGCCATAGCATACCGATCAGCAGCCACTTGAATGTTGCTTTCATGAGTGCGTACTCACGGATTTCGTTCTCGTTCATTTCTTGCCACCTGCCATTTCATGGATTATTGTGCGGACGACATGACCGATTACCTTCGGCTCATCCCAGTCGTCCGGTGCGCTTAATACGCACCCGCATATCTTATGCTCCCCGAACTTCTCCACATTGAATGGGCAGCCACCACATGATGGGTGTGTATACTCATAATCCGTTCCCTTGCCTTCGATTACCTCATGCGTGTACTTCCTGCAGATGGTCGCCGCTTCTGTCATAAACTTTGCCCAGTAGAATGCCCACTTTGCATTGATTGCCTTTTTGAATATCTTACTCTGCCTGCTGATTTTCTTTTTCAGTCTCATCCTCTGCCTCCTTTAATTTCTGCCCACACCACGGACAGTGCGGATATAATTCCCTGTCTTTTCTGTATGGATTGATTTTTCTGTATGGATTGATAACGGCTGCGTTTTCGCAGTTTGGGCATACCATCACAATATCTCCGAATGCTGCTTTCTGTATGAGTGGTTTCGGGATGTCTTTCTCGCTGATCGTTCTGTAGCATCTCAGCCTTCTCTTGATGATATTATGATTAAATTCCACACCGCAGCCATTGCCATCCCCGTACCATACTCCGTGCAAGAACGGAATTCCTGCCCATTGCCCGATTTTGTCGCACATCACAATTCCGTATGTTTCCTCATCCGGACACCACACTGGCTGTCCTGCCATTTCCTTTAATTCCTCGATTGTCAATGGTTTCTGCTCCATCATCGCTCCTCCCATTCTTCACAATCCTTGCCGTCATTGTATGCCGTTTCTAATGCAAAGCCTTCTGCACTCTCATTGAAACATTGAAACTCTCCACAGCATTTTTTGTGCCAGTAACAGGTGCCGCAGCACTTATTCTCATTGTCCATCCTGTATCCCTCCTTCCCAGTTCCACAATCCCTGCTTGCCCCTTGCCGAAATTGGCTTGTTGAATAATATTGCATCTGCCATTACCCATGCGTACCTGCCGATGGTATAATCTCCGAATGCTAATTCTGCCAGATTCTCTCTTTGCAGTTTTCTTCGATAGGCTTCATCGATTTGGAAACAGTCCACGAGGTTTGCTTTTCCAACGATTACTCCTGTTGGTAGCTCATTGACCACTCCCGCTTTCTGGAAGTGTTTCAATTCTTCCATCGGGATATGTAGCAGGATTCCACTGTGATCTGTTTTGGCTGCGTGGATGAGGATTTCTCCACGATAGCTTGTTTTCCATGACCGTGTTTCGTTATGTTTCTGCCCAGTCGCCAATAGCGTTGCCCATGGTTGCCATACTGTTATTGCTTTCACGATTCTTTCACTTCCTTCTTCTGCATTCTTCTGTAATATGCCTTGATAATCTGTCTATATCTGCGCTTTGGCTTTTTGAGGATTATGATGTTGAGGTGTTCGTCAGACACCGCCATATCATTGACTGGCTTTATTTTTACTCTCATCTTCCGCTCACTCCCTTCTTTAAAGCGCACATGGTGCAGAGTCCTTTTGCTCCCTGCTCCTTGGCTACTTCTGCCAGTGGCAGTTCCCAACACTGTGCACCGCACTCCGGGCACTTGGTCAGCTTCCAGTCCTTGCGTCCTGTTGGCACATTTACCTTCAGCGGCATACAGTAATATCCGCCACGGTCAGTTGCTTTTCTCGGTTCGATTGCTACTCTCATTCTGTTTGCTCCCTTGCTATTTCTGTGTCAGTTCCGGCAGCAGGATTTCTGCTACTTCCTTTTCCGAAGTGACTACCCATGCCCTACCGCCTGCCTTGCGGATCTGCTTTATCGTCTGCTCCTGCATCTTACTCAGTACCCCGATGAATGGCCGCTTGACCTCGAATCCGTAATACCTGCCATTGATGATGCAGGTAATGTCTGGGATTCCCTGTCTGGAGTACGGGCCGGCTGCTTCTTTCCATGCGATGGCATTTGGTGCGTTATCCTTTATCCAGTCGAGGATTTTCTTCTGGAAGTAGCTTTCCTTTGGCATCTTCTCCCGGATGAATTTGTCGGCCGCTTCCCTGGTGCTTATGCCCTTATTATGCTCTATGGTATAGTCTTGCAATTCTTCGTAGGTTCTGAAGGAGGTATAATCCAGTTTTCCTCCACGCATTACATGGCGGATTGCTTCCTCTGCTGTTGGGTCTGGATACCCTTCTGCGTTCTTTGCTGTCATCGTCTGCCTCCTTAAAATCTGGCGGACACTCTCCCTGTGATGTGGAGTTTTCCGTTTTTCTCTACTGCATTGAAGTATCGGTGTCCTTTTGCCACCTCTGCCGCCAGTTCGTCTGTGAGTGTGACGATTCTACGGTAATTGCCGCTCTTGGTTGTGATGAGTGCTCTTTCTCTATCCCACACTGGCTGATTGTTTTCTCCCATGATGACTTTCTCTACTCCATCTTCCACTACCAGTTTCGGTACTGCTTCAATCTTGATGATCATGTCTCTCCATCTCCTTTTCGATTTCTTCTTTATGTTCCTCGTAAACCCTGCACTCAGTACAGGGTTTTTCCGGCTCTACGCATTTGTCCGAAAGAATGATACAAAACCACGGCAGGCTTCCTTTGCGCTGCTTCTTGGCTCTGACTCGCTCTCTCATCTGGGACAGCAGTTCCATCATGCTCATACTGGTGTCGCCTCCTCAAATACTGGGGCGGTTGCCTCCTGCATGGTCGGCTGATCTGCGTATTCCGCTGATCCGTTGTCTGCGTATGCCAGCTTGTTCCCCTCATTGTTTTCCATGAAGTGACTTGCCTGTGTGTCTGCGGAATGCAGTGCCCAGATCATCGGGTATCTGTCGATTGCATTGTTGAATGATAAGGTGTCGGCTTCGGTGTATCCCATGTGCCATCTGATTGCATATCTTTCTACTGGCTGAAGCTTCATATATTCCTCGATCATCATTACAGACTTTTCTCCGTGACCGTATAGAATCTTGTCTTCCACTGCGAATGCTTCGTACTGCTCCCACTTCCCACCTACCTTGCGGTTTCTGATTTCCGTTGTGTAGAAGTAGGTCTTGCAGATGTCATGGAGCAGTGCCATGATGATCACATTTTCCTCTGTCACTCTGGCTGCCGGAACTCCTGCGACCTCGTATGAGTATGTGCCGTCATCGTTCTTTGTGAGGTTCGCCCTCAGTGCATCCAGTACATTGAGTGAGTGCTGCAGCAGTCCGCCTGTCACTGAAAGGTGGAATCTGGTACTTGCAGGTGCTGCGTACATATCACTCTTTCTGATAAATGCCATCAGCTTGTCCACTCCGTCTCTTGTTACCTTTGTCATCTCTGCTTCAAATCTGTTGATGTTTGCCTGTCTGTTATCCATTGTTTTGCTCCTCCTGTTCTACTGCATCTGGTCCTTCGCCGTATTCTTTGGCACATCTTTTACTGTCTGGGTGTAAAAACATACACGCTCCCTCTGTTATTTCGCACTCCCATCCGTGGTACTCATCTGTTGGTATCGCTGCTTTGCATCCCATCTGCTTCCTCCTTATTCTTTAATCCCTCAGCCAGAATGTGGCACGCTCCGGCTGTGATGATCATTCTGCTTTCTGTTTCCCACTCTGGTTTCTTCTCCCAGATGTTCTGTTCCTGGTCTACAAGGAACTCTTTTGTCAGATCGTTATAAATCTTCGGTGGCGGTCCGTCCTCATCGAAGCACTCCGGTGCTGCGTATAAACAACAGTGTTGTTGCCAGTAAGGTATCCACAGATTCCAGACTGCTATTCTGATTTCTTCCACCACCTGTAGAAATTTCTCGACACTGTATTCCTTGTAGAGTGTCCTGCCGAGTTCCTTGCCTGTTCCGGCTCTCCGTTTTTCCTCAAGCATTTCCTGTATCTGCTTTATGAGAACCTGTCCGGCATCATCGTTTTTTATAACGATGTCCTGTCTGATTCTCCTGCCGGAGATCTGATCCGCTACTTCCTTGATGCTATCCTTTAGTTCCCGGTACGGTTTCTTGTACTTGGTCTTTAGGAGTTTCTCTGGCACATTCTCGTCATTCTTTTTCAGTGTCTCCAGTAGCGATTTCAGCTTTTCTTCATCCTTTTGGATGCTTTCATCTTCCATTCGCACCACCCTTTCTGTCTCCGAACACCTAATGCTCCATTTTTCTACCGCACACCTACGTGTTCATTTAGGTGTGCGGTGTGAAACCCTTGATTTTACTGGCTTTATCGGGGTTACTAAACACCTAACACCTAATTTTTGAAATACACCATGTTTTTTTAGTGATTTCTGTGACTAACCCTTCATGCAGTCACACAATTTTCCGTAAATACAATAAAAATAGTGATTTAGGTGTTTTAGGTGTTTAGATGTTATTAAAAGCCTTGATTTTACTGGGTTTTTTACTAAACACCTAACTAAACACCTAACTAAACACCTAATTTTAGGTGTGCGGTTTCTTAAGGTTTTTTATAACTTTTTAGCGATTTTAGTCACATAATTTCCAGTCACACAATTTTTTCTGCTCCATGGTTTTTGTGACTAAATCGCAAATTCTGTGACTAGTTAAACGGCAGCTTATCTGCTTCCTCATCGGGTATGGTCTGCCATCCATCACCCATTCCCGGAAGATTCATCTGCTGCGGCTTCATCTGCTCTGCGATTTCTTCCTCCTCCAGTAATGGGTCCTTTTCCTCTGCGAGGTCGCCCAGGTGGAATTCTACAAAGCGACAGTTTCGGTTGTTGAACCATTTTGTCACTGAGTTCTTGGTGCTGCCATCCTTAAGGACTGATACTCCAATCAGACCCTTATCTGCGAGGTATTTCAGTGTCTTTCTGGATGAGTACCCTGCCTTCGTGAGTGCCTGTGTCAACATGGATGGGAAGATGTATGCGTTCTTGTTCTGGATCATGCCAAGGCACGTTCCGAAGGCTTTCTCCCCGAAGCTGTCCTTGTTTGACAGTATCCAGTCCACGATGTACTGCGTGGCATTCTCGTTTACATCTCCGGTATCTGCGTTCATCTGCTCCTGCAGGATGTTCCTTGCCATCTCTTTGGCTCTTTCCCATGATTCCGGGTCGATTTGTAGTTTTTCCGTGTTGGTTTTGGCTGATTCCGTATCAAATTCTCCATTTTCGTACCGTTTCAGCCATTCTCCGTTATTAAATACCCATGTATCGATGATTGCGTCTGCCAGTGCCACCGCTGCTATACCTGCTATGTGTGATCCGCTCTTTCCTCGGCTGATCTGGTACACGTACTGCATCATTTCATCGTATTTCTCCGTGATGCTTCTTTCGTCTGTGTGCAGGAGCATTCCGATGTAAGCCGGCCCCGCCCATCCGCAGTTCATTCCAGACTGCTGATGCATGACGGAGGCTTCCCTCTCATCATCAAATGGTCCGCCGTATATCTCAAGCACACGGGTGCTCACACCTGTCTGCGATGTTTCTGTTGATAGTGGTTCTTCTCCGGTTGCCAGTGCCACGGTTCTCCATGTCTGTGTTGCCTGGATACCACCGCTCTTTGCACCTCGTATCTTTCCTGTACCACTGGCAATCATGTACACGATTTTCTCCAATGAGTTCTGGTTGTTTCCTGCCAACTGTCGCTCATCAATTCCCAGTGGGAGGTCGCAGTAAAAGGATGCGGTTCTCTCCAAGCCTACCTGCGTTGCATTGAAATTTACCATCAGTCGTTCCGGGTCGCCCCATACGGAGAGTGCTGCCTTAAGTGCTGCGGTCTTTCCGCCTTTTGAACCGCCCCAGTTATACACGAAGAATATTCTCTGCTTTATGATCCGCAGGAGCGGTGCTGTGAAACTGGCCGCCAGTATGAACCGGAACTTGTCTCTGCTTCGGTGTGGCTTTATCATTTTGAGCCAGTCCGCCATTGTTCCGTTCTGGCAGTATGCCGCTGCCATGCCCCTCTGCGATGGGTCAATGTCCAGAACGATGTCCTTGTCATGCCCCGGCACGAACCGTTTTCCGGATTGCCATCCGAATGTGCTTGTGGAGTCTGCTTTCTTTATGATGTCTATGTTCTCGGCTTCCAGTGCTGCCAAGAATTTTACGATGTGCTTTGCGTTCTCTGATGTGACGGTGCATCCTAAGTCTGCCAGTGCTGTGATGGCTCTGGATGTGAAGATGGTACTTCGTGGGTAGATTGCCTTGTGCCACTGCCCATCCCTTTTGAATGCTACCTCTATCTTTTCCTCTCCTGTTTCCATGCTCCGCAGTCGCTGCGTGATAATGATCGGGGTTCTGCATACCATGACTGGTGCATACTTCTTTTCATCGATTACGCTGATTCCCTTTTCTGAATAAATCCAACCTTCCGGCTGTCTTAAATTCACAGGTGCTCCCTCGACTGCTTCCGGGATGTTATCTTCCTCGATGTCTATCTGCTCTGCGTTGCTGATTGCTTTTCGGATCTTCTCGGCCGCTTCCTCTTTGCCATACTTCATATAAACTTCCGATGGGTCCTTGCATCCAAGTGTCCGGCAGCTCCATTTATATACTTCTCCTACGAACTTTCCTTCCCGGAGTGCCCTTGTGACTTTGGCGAGGAACGCTTCCCCGCCTTTGTCCGGTTCTACATGGATGTAAAGTTTCAAATCCTGCAGAACTCCTGCCCAGTCCGCCCGCATCATGGACGCTCCCGGTATTCCGAGTGTGCTGATTCCCATGTACCACATGGACTGGGAATCACTCTCGCCCTCGACCAGTGCTGCGTATCCGATATTCCTTATGGCTTCTATCTGCCATAGTCCGTACATACACAGCCTGTCCGTCTTTCCATATTCCCACCGGAACTGCTTTCCGCCGTATCTCTTACGGTGCAGTGCCAGATTTCTTTCTGCGTCAAAGTATGGTATGTATAAATACTGGACTCCGTTTCGGTCTTTCTTTGTCTGCAGGCAGCATTGTTCTTTCAGCCAGTCCTCTGGGAGACGCTTCTCGAATGAATACTGGGACACGGTGTAGTGATCCAGTCCTGTTTTCCTCTCTTTTGGTTTCTCCTGCGGCTCATTCAATGCTCCATACTTTTCCAGTATCTGCTTATAGGCTTCCTTGGTATCCAGTCCATTCAGCTTTGCATAAAATGTGACGAAGTTTCCGCCCTCATCCTCTGCGAAGCAGTGCCACTTTCCGGTCTTTAAGTCTACCGAGAATGAATTGGCACGGTCGTCATGGAACGGACACAGACCTGTGAGGTTGTCGCCTGTGATTTTGTGCTTTTTGATAACGGAGCAGTATTCAGTTTTATAATCTACCAGACGGTCTAAATCGACCTCCGCTGCCTGCTGCATATTATCGCTCCAATCTACTAAGTATTACCTGTTCCAGTTCAAGCCTTGTGAAATTGATTGACTTTCCCTGCATCATGAGTCTGTTTGTCATGTAGTAGATTTCCTCATCCATTCCCTTGCTAATCACATTGTCCACGGTCACTACGAGGAATTCTTTACACTGTATCATCAGACGCTTTCCTGCTTCCATTCCGAAGTATCTCTCCTCGGCGATGGAGTCATCCATAAATCGTGGGAAGTAAAGGTGTGGTGCAATCGGTATCTTGCCTTCGCTGACTACCTTGCTTGCTGCCCACTTCGCCACTCTGATGTTTTCTTCCAGTTCTTCTCTGGTATCTGCCCTGTATCTGCTACAGATATAGCACATCGGCATGAGTGCCGGATTTCTATTTTTTAACTCTCCCGGATAGCACTGTCCTGCGTACTTCCATGGCGAGTATTTGTTCTCTTTGTATATGGTGTCATAGATTGGTTTATTGCATACAATGTCTGCGACCTCGCCCATCCGGATCATAGTATCCGTCTGGTTGCCTGCGTTCTCCCTAAAGTTGTAAACCATAGCCGCTTCCACGATGTCTCCCGGCATTAAGCATTCATCATCGTATCTGCCGGTCCAGTTATCAAATAATATCTGCATACTGTGCCTCCTTTGGATAATGCCAGGAGCGTTTCCGCTCCCGGCTTAGTCTGCCTTAGTTGAACGGCAGGTTTGCGTCTCCGTCTACGCTCTGGAAGTCTGCCGCATCCACGGCAGCTCCGGTGTTGTAGTCTGCTTCGTCAATATCCGGGATATTGTCCGCCTGTGCCTTGATCATCTCTACCATTGCCTTTGTTTCGGCTCTCTGTTCGTCCGTCAGCTTACTCACAAATGCGAAGGCTGCTCTGGAGTATGTGATGCCATCTGCTGACTTTTCCTTTTTCAGTGTGATCTTAGTTACGGCATCATAGCAGCGGAGTCCTTTGAGGAGGATTCGCTTGCCGATGTAATCTCTAATGTATTTCAGAGAGGTTGGCGGCAGTGCGAGGATAATCGGTACAGGGTTGTTCTCCTGCAGGATGTAACATCTGTGGATGTTCTTGCAGGCTTTGCCAGAGCCGTTCTTTCCGCTTCCGAACTGGTTATGCGGGCACTTGCTGCAATCATGGATTTCTCCGGTTTCACGCTCCACTCCCTGCTTTCCGTCATGGCTTGAGCAGTCCGGCTGAACATTTCCGCCTGCGTACTCCTCCTTCCAGTATGCATTTACCGGGTGATGATGGATAAGAACTCCGGTAAGGTCTGTACTCATCACAGGCTCATCCTCGGTCTCTCCCGGCAGTTCAAATGCCAGACCGCCACCGCTTGGAATCTTTGCTCTCTCAAATGGAAGAGTGCCGAGACCATCCAGTTCTTCTGCTACTGCTTCCTTCAGTTCTCCGGTCAGCGTGACCAGATTGAAATTCTTTTCTGTTGTTGCTACCTCATTCTTTGCCATGTCTTATTCCTCCATTTCCTCTGCATCTTCTTTGTTATTGTCTGCTTCCTCGAAGCCATCATCCTCTGACGCTCCTGCTTCCTGCTCGTCCATGTATTCTTCCATCGGTGTCGGCTTTCCGCTCTCTCCGTAGTAGAGGTCGTCCATGATCCTCTGTGCCTGCGCTGCCAGTTTGATGGACTCCACAGCTACCTCAACCGCTGAATTGTAAAGGCTGCCGATTACATTGAGGACATCGCCGTCTCCATTCGGCAGGAGTTTTAAGAGGTCATCCATATCTGTCTTGGTTGATTTCATCTTGCCCTGCAGGGACGCATATCCCTCTGCTGCGATGCCGTATCCCTCATGGCGGTTCTTTACCTTGGTCGGGTGCTGATACTCCATAATCTGCCCCAGTGCGAACTTGGCAGTCGCCTGCATATTCTCTTTAAGGTCACGGTCACTTTCCAGTGTGATGTCAATTTCCATCTGTTCGTAGTCCATCTTTATACCTCCTGTGCTTTCTTTGCTCTGTTCAGAGCCTTGGTGTTGGCTTTTCTCTTGGATACCTTAAGTTCCGAATAAACGGAGAGTACCTCTGCCATTTCTTCCGGCAGTTCTCCATCGTTCTCGGCCGCCAGATCGTTCATCGCAGAGTCGAGGGTTCGTGGATCTACTCTTTCCGTGATGAGGTGTCCGAATCCCTGCTCTCTCAAGACATCGAAGAATACCAGACCTTTTTCCATCAGCTTTTCTTCTGAAATCTTGGAGTATCTCGTTTTCTCCTGCAGGCTGTACTTGAAGCCATCCACCGTAGTATCCGGCTTTTCCTCGTCCACCATCTGCTGTGCGATTTCCTGTTCGAGGTTTTTGAGTTCCTCATTGTTTGCCTTGGTCTGCTCTGCTAATTCATCTTTCTTGTCGAGCAGTACCTTGAAGGCTCTGACCTTGTCGTCTAATGTTGTGACTGTTTCCATGTTGTTGCTCCTCCTTTGGTTTTATAATTCATTTCCCCACTGGTCCCAACCGTCACGCTCCGCCCTTGCGAAGAGTTCCAGTTTCTTTGCTTGTGGGAAAAATGTTTCTAACATCTGATAGGCACATTCCGGCTTCTGGCTGTGATGCCGTTTGCTGTTTTCTCTGAGTACCGTGGAGAATGCTCCACGCTTGTCCTTGTCTGGGAGGATGATATTTCCCTTCTTGTAGAACCAGAGCAGGTACTCATGTGCGAAGCGCACCGTGTAGGCGGGTGCCGGTCCGTTGCCCTTATCCCATATCAGCCTTGCGTGGAGTTTATATCCAAGCAGGCTCATGATTTCCTCTGTTTGCGGCAGGTACTTGTCTATCGTCCACATGAATACATTGTGCTTTTCATTCATGAGTTCGTTTGCGACATAGCGGTGCAGTTCCATAATTCCGGGGACGTCCATTGTCTCGTATGGTACTGTTGTTCCGGTGCTGTTCGGTCTGGCCGCTTTCTTTCCGCCCCTGCCTTGCTGCCACGGTGGGTCCGTGTAGAGGATGTCGTATTTTTCTTCTGCGTTGAAAATATCAATCTTCATTTTTCAGTCTCCTGTTAGCGTATAATCCGCTCCGATTTCGTGAAGCCAGTCATCTATTGTCATCTGGTTCGGATCTGTCTTATCTTCCATCCACCATCTGAACACAGACTCTGCATCCGTCCAGCCGCATTTGTTTTCGAGTCCTGCCTGTTCCCTGGCTATCAGCATTTTTTCAAATGCTTTTATGTATGCTCGCTTATATGCAGGATATCTTTCAAACTCCCACGCTCGATGCTTTCCTGCCATTGGGCATCCTATACACCCGACTCTTTCCCATCCGCAGCCATACAAGGGATTGATTTCTATTCCTTCATGCTTGATATACCACCACAGGAATTCATCATCCCAATCTATCAGCGGATTGATTAACACCTTTTGTGTTCGATAGCAATGTTCGACTAGATGTCTCTTTTCATCATTGTCTAAGTTGAGAATGACCACCCCCCCCTTGCCTGTTAAATGAAAATTTTCATCGTCTACCATTTCTCTCACATTTTTGTGCGGCTTCGGGAATGTAACCACTCCCTGGTTCTTTGCTCGGTTCACACTCTCCGCTTTCCGCACTCCTGTAACCATTTTCTTTCCTGCGCCATAGCTTTCCTTTAACTCTGAGCAGCAATACCGTATCAGCCTTGTCGGTGGTGTCTTTTTTCTTACGATAAGCTGCCACATTGTTTCTTTTGGCATAACGATTTCCGCTTTGATTCCGGCTGCTCGCAGCTTCTTGAATTTTTCACGAATGAAATATACCGTCTCTGGTGCATCAACTGTTGTGTGGTTATGGACCACCTCAAACGGGCATCCTGCTTTCATAGCGATATGCGTCAGAACGCTGCTGTCCTTTCCACCGCTATCCGCCACTGTAAAACCGCTATTGCTTCCGATCATTCTCAGGATTTCTATGGCATTCTTTTCGTAATCCATTAGAAATAATCCTTCCATGTATCCACGACTGTTTTTGCCAGATCTTCTTTCTTCGCCAGTGCTTTCAGCACCACTTCATCTATCGTTCCTTCTGTGATGAGGTGGATGTATGTGCAGGCATTCTTCTGCCCGATACGGTGGATTCTGGCAAGGCTCTGACTGTATGCTGCATAGTTGAAGTTGACCGAATAATACACACAGGTGTCTGCGGCCGTGAGTGTGATTCCCAGTCCTGCGGTATCGATCTGTGCGAGGAATACCATTGTTTCCGGGTTTGTCTGGAAGTCCTTGACGATGTCGCCCCTGTCCTCCAGTTTTACATCTCCATAGATTTCTCCGTAGCGGAGTTTCTTCTTTTTCAGCATCTGCCCGATGATGTCTATCTCCGGTCTGAAACGTGCGAAAATTACCAGTTTCTTTCCTGCGTCCACCACATAATCGTCCACGATTTCTTCCAGTGCGTTCAGTTTGCCCTTGCTGACCAGTTCCGGCTTTTCCTCGCCGTCTGCCACTAAAAATCCGCCAGTGAATTGCTGAAGGCGAAGCAGCTTTGTCAGCACGGTCGTTGCGCTGATCTGCCCGCCGCTTTCCAGTTCTGCGAAACTCTCACGCTTGATGCGGTCGTAGATGTTCTTTTCTTTTGCAGACATCGTTATGTATCTCTGCAGGAATGTCTGCTCCGGCAGGTCGAGTGCTTCGTCCTTGGTGACTCGGTATGCGATGGAGTGTTCTTTCTGGATTAACTGGTCGAGGTCTTTGTATCCCACGATCTGGTGTCTGTTAAATCCGCCCATGATGGCATATCTGTTTCGGAACTGATAGAAGTTCGTTCCGAAGATTGTCGGGTCAAGGAATCTGTACTGGCTATACAGGTCGATTGCATTGTTCTGCACCGGAGTTCCGGACAGGATAAGTTTGTACTTTGCCTGGTCGCCCAGTTTATGCATTGCCTTGGATTGCTCTGCGTCATGGCTCTTGATTCTCTGGCTCTCATCGCAGATGATCATGTCTGCGTTCCATTCGTACAGTGCGTCAAAGATGCCTTCTCTCCATGTGGATTCGTAGTTGATAACGGCTACCTTTAATGCCTTGAATGGGAAGTTGTCGAGATCGTTTAACAGCTTCAGCCTGCGGTTCTTGTCTCCGAGCAGTACCTTGATGTTCGCCTTAAAGTCTGCAAATTCTGCGAAGTCCTTGGGCCATACAGAGCAGACAGAGGTTGGTGCTACCACCAGTACCTTTTCCACCTTACCCATCTGGTAAGCCGTGCCTGCTATCATGATTGCTGTTAGCGTCTTTCCACATCCCATTTCAAAGAGCAGACCGAAGCCTTTATGCGTTTCTGCCATTGGTTTTTACCTCCTTCCTGTGATTTTCCTTTGCTTTGCGGTGCTCCAAATCTCGCACCATCCTGTTCCAACCTGCTTCCTGCTGCTTGGTGGCTGCGGGGTTGCGACAGGATATGTAATCTCTGTTATTGCTGCTCATCTGTATCCTCCTCGCTCAGTATCATGGCGATGCCTTCCATCACAAACATTGCACACGGAAGTGCTATGCCGTTGCCCCACATCTTGTATTTGGCTGAGTCGCTCTCCGGGTCTTTCAGCCACTTGCGGATCTGGTTGTCTGTCTTTTCCTTTTTTGCTCTCGCCCATGGCTTCCATCTGTGTTCGGAACACCTCTCGCCAGTGATCGATATCTTCCTGCGTCGGTTCTGGTATCCCCAGTTCCTCTGCCCAGTTATCCGGGAAGCCTTGCAGTCTGCAACACTCCAACGGTGTGAGCCTGCGGATGATGTACTCCCAGAGAATGAGGTCGGTGCTATCCTTATAATCCCTGCGCTTCAGACAGGAGGCTTTCTCCGATTCCTCGTATTCCCCGATTGCCTGTTGTGCGAAGCAGGCTACTCCGTGCCTGTCTGCGGCCGTGAGTGTGTTGGCAGGTGCTCCCGGTTCTCCGATGCCAAGTCCATTGGCAGAGCCGTCATTGTTTCTGGTATCTCCACCGCCCTTGTATCGGGTTGCCTTGTCTGCTATTGGAATCGGGTCGAATAAGGTCTGCGTGTTGTGTGTACTGAGCGTTGCGCTCTTATCTGTCTGCATCAATGCTCCCTTACCTCCTCCCTCACATCCGCTTCTGATCTGCAATGTGATTGGCTGAGGATGAGTGGTACATTGCCCCCCCCGGTGCCCATGCGACTGGTTAGCGTTGGTACATTACCGTCCTCTGCTATCGTCACTCTGCTGTCCTGTGGGTGGTTTTCCAATACAATGGGTACATTGTTACCGCCGGTCCCCATCTTTGTTGTGAGCGTAGGTGATACCTCGCTCTTATCAGCTACCCTGCGTCTGTCGCTGATGTCATAGCACTCGACATCATCTGTGCCTGCCTTATGAGTGCCAGTCTTAATATCTCCGGCAGTTCTTTGCCACGCTTCTCGGCTCTCCGTAAAATTCCCAGACAAGCCTTCTCGCTCAAATAATATTTTTGGTGCGGTGTTTCCTCCAAAATCTGCGACAAGGTAGATACGCTTTCTTCTTTGGGGCACTCCCCAGTATTGGGCATCAAACACTCGCCAAGCGATGGAGAAATGGTCGCCCATGATGCATCCGGCTGTCTGCCATTTTCCCTTCGGAGGGAGAGGTACATTGGATTCTTTGTCTGTGATGCTGACGATTTCTTGGAGGACTGCCTGGAAGTCTTTGCCCTTGTTGCTACTGAATGCTCCGGGCACGTTCTCCCAGACCATGTATCTCGGTCTGATCTGCTTTCCTGTTCTGCCTGCTGCTCTGTCACTTTCTCTCATCTCCTTTATGATCCGTATCTGCTCACGGAACAGATTGCTTCGTGAACCGTCCAGACCCTCACGCTTTCCGGCCTGTCTCTTATACACATCTGACGCTGCCGACGACTAGTCGAGTGTAG
>ENA-OZMQ01000219-OZMQ01000219.1-human-gut-metagenome-genome-assembly--contig:-NODE-219-length-22401-cov-5.120558_pt1 | contig 22401 bp, 16 predicted proteins | sample MGYA00244189_ERZ653813 | MGnify/ENA primary metagenome ERZ653813 (study PRJEB26926, sample SAMN06164526) | human gut metagenome | biome: ENVO:00009003; feature: ENVO:2100002; material: ENVO:00002003...
TGCTGCTGTCTTTCCTGCTCTGGAAATTTTCCTGGAAGGAAAGCTGGGTGCAGGCGGGCATTGTGGTGATCTATCTGGCATCAAGCTTTTCCGGCGGAAGAATGGCAGGAAACATGGCGGGAAAACGGCGGTTTCTCTGGGGCATCTGCTTTGGAATCGTGTATTTTGCCATTCTGATCATCGTCTCCGCAGTCTTCCTGCCGGGCGGATTTGCCGGAGCCGGAAGACTTCTGTGGGCGGCAGCAGTCTGTGCCGTCGGCGGAATGGCAGGCGGAATGACGGCACACGGCAGATAAAAGCGGACAAAACAGAACATTTTTTCAAAAAACAGACTTTTAAATTTGAAAAACCTATGCTATAATGGGAAGAGCTAATGGCCGAAGACTATAAAAAAGTCGCGCGTCAACTACAATGAAGGAGGAATGTGCCATGAAACACATCAAAACTTTAAATACAAAAAGCTTACAGAACACTGTAAAAAAAGGTGGATGCGGTGAGTGCCAGACATCCTGCCAGTCCGCATGTAAGACTTCTTGCACCGTAGGCAACCAGAGCTGCGAGCATAAGTAAAAGTAATCCATAAGGACGAGTAAAAGGTGTTCCCAGAACCGGTTTCGCCGGATTTGGGAACATTCTTTTTGCCAGGCACATCAAAAAAAGAGAGAGTTATAGAAAGGAATACCACAGTGATACATTTATATAAAAGCAATGGCTTCAACATGGTGCTGGACGTCAACAGCGGCTCCGTCCATGTTGTGGATGACTGCGTATACGATGTCCTTTCCTGCATGAACGAAGGAAAAAATGCAGAAGAGGCAGCAGAGGCGCTTAGCAGTAAATATGCCGAGCAGGACATCACCGAAGCCAGAGAAGAAATTCAGGAACTTACAGATAACGGCATGCTCTTTACAAAAGACATTTACGAAAACGCAATTGATCAGTTTTCCAACCGTCCGACCGTCGTAAAAGCACTCTGCCTCCACATTGCACACGACTGCAACCTTGCCTGTCGTTACTGCTTCGCAGAAGAGGGCGAGTATCACGGAAGACGTGCACTGATGTCCCTGGAAGTCGGCAAAAAAGCGCTTGATTTCCTGATCGCAAACTCCGGCAGCAGAAGAAACCTCGAGGTAGATTTCTTCGGCGGTGAACCGCTGATGAACTGGGATGTTGTAAAACAGCTCGTAGCCTACGGAAGAGAACAGGAGAAGTTACATAACAAGAACTTCCGTTTCACCCTGACCACCAACGGTGTTCTCTTAAACGACGAGGTCATGGAGTTCTGCAATAAAGAGATGGGCAACGTCGTATTAAGTATCGACGGAAGAAAAGAAGTTCACGATCACATGCGTCCGTTCCGCAAAGGTGCCGGAAGCTACGATCTGATCGTGCCGAAATTCCAGAAATTCGCTGAGCTTCGTCATCAGGATAAATACTATGTGCGCGGAACCTTCACGCATTACAACACAGACTTTGCAGCTGATGTTCTCCATCTGGCAGACCTCGGCTTCAAGCAGATCTCGGTTGAGCCTGTTGTAGCGCCTCCGACCGAGGACTATGCGATCCGTGAGGAAGACCTTCCGGTGATCTTCGAACAGTACGACATTCTGGCAAGAGAGATGATCAAGAGAGAAAAAGAAGGAAGAGGCTTCAATTTCTTCCACTTTATGATCGATCTGACCGGCGGACCATGTGTTTATAAACGTCTTTCCGGCTGCGGTTCCGGAACCGAGTACCTTGCGGTAACACCGTGGGGCGATTTCTATCCGTGCCACCAGTTCGTAGGACAGGAAGATTTCTGCCTCGGAAATGTTTACGAAGGCGTGAAAAAGACAGAAACGGTCAACGAATTCAAAAAATGCAACGTTTATTCCAAAAAGGAGTGCAGCCAGTGCTTTGCACGGTTCTACTGCAGCGGCGGATGCGCGGCAAACTCCTACAACTTCACAGGTAAGATCAACGATGTTTACGAGATCGGCTGTAAGATGCAGCAGAAGCGGATCGAGTGCGCATTGATGATAAAGGCAGCTCTGGCCGAAGATTAAAGAAAAGAGGAAAATCGCGACATGATGAAAAAGAAACAGAGTATCATCGCGCTCGTCCTGGCAGCCATTGTAACAGTGCTTCTTGGATGGACGATGATCAAAGGATGGGGTCCTACCGGAACCGGTTCGATGAAGAACATCAACCTGGGTCTGGATCTGTCCGGCGGTGTCAGCATTACCTACCAAGCCGTAAAGGACAACCCGACAGACGAAGAAATGTCAGATACCCGCTACAAGCTGGAACAGCGTGCGCAGCAGTACAGCGAAGAGGCACAGGTATATCTGCAGGGCGACAACCGTATCACCATTGAAATCCCGGGTGCAACCGATGCAACCACCATTCTGGAAGAGATGGGTAAACCGGGAAGCCTGTATTTCATCAAACAGACCAACGATGACGGAACAGAAAACTACACCTACGACAGCTCGACCGGCGAGTACGTTCTGAACGGAAAAACTATCGAAGAGCTCGAGGAGGACGGCTCCGTCGTTCTGACCGGTAAAGATGTGGAGAGCGCAGAAGCCATGCATCAGCAGAACTCCACCACAAAAGCAACCGAGAGCGTCGTTCAGCTGAAAATGACCGACGAAGGAAAACAGAAATTTGCAGACGCAACCCAGGAAGCCTACAGCGCAGGAAAGAGCATCGGTATCTATTATGATGAAAAATTCGTCAGTGTACCGAGTGTAAACGCTGTGATTTCCGATGGTACTGCAGTCATCTCCGGCGGAAACATGGACTGGGATGAAGCAACCAGCCTGGCATCCACCCTCCGTATCGGTTCCCTTTCCCTGAAACTTGAGGAGATCAACTCCAGCGTCGTTGGAGCACAGCTTGGATCTGCAGCTGTTTCCACCAGCGTAAAAGCGGGAGCGATCGGCATTGTACTGATTATCCTTTTCCTTGCAATCGTATATCGCCTGCCTGGTATTGCTGCCGGATGGGCACTGCTCATCTATGTTGAGCTGAATCTGATTGCTTTAAATGCATTTGACCTGACATTGACCCTGCCTGGTATCGCAGGTGTTATCCTGTCGATCGGTATGGCGGTCGATGCGAACGTTATCATCTACGCCCGTATCGAGGAGGAGATCGGTGCCGGAAAGACGGTTCATGCGGCAATCCGCGACGGATTCAAGAAGGCAGCTTCTGCCATCCTGGACGGAAACGTGACGACCCTGATTGCAGCAGCTGTTCTGTATGCGCTTGCGAGCGGAAGTGTCCGCGGATTCGCCATGACACTTGCTCTTGGTATTGTTCTTTCCATGTTCAGCGCCATGGTTGTTTCCAGACTGCTGGTCAACAGCCTGTACGGTATGGGACTGAAGGATGCGAAATACTACGGAACCAAGAAAGAGCGCAAGGGATTTCCATTTGTGGAAAAGAGAAAGATCTTCTTCACGATCTCCTGCATTCTGCTGCTTGCCGTTCCGGCCAGCATGATTTTCATGCATCAGACAAAGGGAAGCGCACTGAACTTCGGCCTTGACTTCAAGGGCGGTACTTCCATCAACGTTCCGTTCAACGAGAATTACTCCATCGAAGAGCTGGACAAAGAGGTAGAGCCGGTTGTGGAAGGCGTGACAAAAGATTCCAATATTCAGATGACAAAGGTTGTCGGAGGCAACAATGTCATCATCAAAACACGTTCTCTGACTCTGGAAGAGCGTGAGCAGGTTTACCAGGCAATGGCAGACAATTTCGGTGTCGATACTTCTGAAATCACTTTCGACAACATTTCTTCTACTGTAAGTAAAGAAATGAGCCAGAATGCGATGAAAGCAGTTATCATCGCTGTAGTCTGCATGCTGCTGTACATCTGGATCCGTTTCCGCGACATCCGTTTCGCATCGAGTGCCATCCTTGCACTGATGCACGATATCGCCATTGTATTCGGATTCTATGTGGTATCCCGTATTTCGGTCGGCAGCACCTTTATCGCGTGTATGCTGACGATCCTCGGCTATTCCATCAACAGTACGATCGTCATCTTCGACCGTATCCGTGAGAATCTGCCGGAGTTAAAGAGAGAGCCGATCGAGTCCCTGGTTGACCGCTGCATCACGGACACCCTGACCCGAAGCATTTACAGTTCCCTCACCACCTTTATCACCATCTTTGTTCTGTTCGTGATGGGAGTTTCTTCCATCCGCGACTTTGCAGCACCTCTGATGGTTGGTATCGTATGCGGAGCTTACACTTCTGTCTGCATCACAGGTGCCCTGTGGTATGTGATGAAGCACGTTGGAAAAAACAAATATGTGCCGTCCAAAGCAGTACAGAATAAGACAAAAAATAAATAAAAGCAGCAAAAACCATAAAAAGAGAAACGCCGGACCGGAAAAGTCCGGCGTTTCCTGCTAACAGGAAAGAGGAGAACATATGAAGAAAGAACGCTGGGTAGTTTCGGCAAAACGCGCCGATTTCCAGGCAATTGCGGACCGGTTCGGCATCGATCCCGTCATCGCCCGCCTGATCCGGAACCGGGATGTGACCGGGGAGAAAGAGATCGAAGAGTATCTCTTCGGTGATCTGGAGCAGCTCCACGATCCGCTGCTGATGAAGGATATGGAGCGCGCGGCAGATCTGATCGCAGAAAAAATCCGGGAGAAAAAGCCGATCCGCATCATCGGGGACTACGACATCGACGGTGTTACGGCAACGTATATTCTGCTGACCGGCTTAAAAGATCTCGGTGCCGATGTGGATGTGCGTATCCCGGACCGGATTGCAGACGGATACGGCTTAAATGAGCATCTTGTGCAGTTTGCCGCGGATGAGGGGCGGGACACGATCGTCACCTGTGACAACGGCATCGCGGCGGGCAGTCAGATCCGTCTGGCAAAAGAACTTGGCATGACGGTTGTTGTGACGGACCACCACGAGGTTCCGTTTGAGGAGGATGAAAACGGAGAACGCCGCTACATCCTGCCGCCAGCGGACGCGGTTGTCAATCCGAAACAGAAAGACTGTTCCTATCCGTTTCCGGGCCTCTGCGGTGCGGCCGTCGCATGGAAACTGATCCAGACGATGGAGGCAAAAGCAGGTATTCCAAAGGAGCACAGCTTCCGCTTTCTGGAATTTGTCGCCATTGCGACGATCGGTGATGTGATGGATCTGCAGGGAGAAAACCGGATTTTTGTAAAAGCCGGCCTTCGGGCGCTCCATAAAACGCAGAACCTCGGCCTGCAGGAGCTGATCCGTGTGCAGGGCATCGAGGCGGAAAACGTGACACCGTATCACATCGGCTTCGTTCTCGGCCCGTGCATCAACGCATCGGGACGGCTTGACACGGCGGAGCATTCGTTAAAACTGCTCTGCGCAAAGACACGTGAGGAGGCCGCAAAGCTTGCCGGGGACTTGAAAGACCTGAATGAAAGCCGCAAAGAGCTGACGCGCCAGGGTGAGGCGAAAGCAATCGAGCTCGTGGAAACCTCCCCGCTGCAGAACGACAAAGTCCTCGTCGTCTATCTGCCGGACTGCCACGAGAGCCTTGCCGGAATCATCGCAGGTCGCCTGCGGGAGCACTTCCACAAACCATCCTTCGTACTCACCAGAAGTGAGGAGGGCGTCAAGGGCTCCGGCCGCTCGATCGAAGCGTATTCGATGTATGAGGAGCTCTGCAAATGCAAAGAACTGATGACGAAATTCGGCGGCCACCCGATGGCTGCGGGCCTTTCCCTCGCAGGAGAGGAGATGATCGAACCGTTCCGCCGGGCACTGAACGATAATTCCACGCTGACGGAAGAGGATTTCGTCGAAAAAGTTGTGATCGATGTGCCGATGCCGATCACCTACATCACCAAAAATCTGATCCGCCAGTTAAGTCTCTTGGAGCCGTTCGGAAAAGGCAACACGAAACCGCTGTTCGCACAGAAAGGACTGACTGTATTAAATTACCGCATTTTTGGAAAGAATAGAAACGTGGTGAAAGTACAGCTTGCCGATGCGGGCGGATACCAGATGGATGGTGTCTATTTCGGCGAGGGAGAAGCGTTCGCCGCATACGTGGATGCACATCCGACCCTCTCGGTAGCGTACTATCCGTCGATCGATACGTGGAACGGACGCGACAAATTACAGATCAATATCCAGAGTTATTTTTAAAGATGCAGAAAAGCCGCAAATACCTGATTTTTCTGCCCTGTTTTCTATCGGAAACAAAATTGACGCAGAAGAATATTGATGCTATACTGTAAGGTGAATTGTCAAACCTTGACGAAACGGAGGAATATTTTATGAAAAAAGTAGAGGATTACGTAAGAAGTATTCCGGATTTCCCGGAACCGGGTATTATTTTCAGAGATGTAACGAGTATCCTGCAGGACGCAGACGGACTGCAGCTTGCCATAGATGAGATGCAGCATTTTGTAGAAGAAGTAGACTGTGATGTAATCTGCGGAACCGAGTCCCGCGGCTTCATTTTCGGTATGCCGATTGCTTACAATCTGCACAAACCGTTCGTGCCGATCCGTAAAAAAGGAAAACTTCCTCTGGAGACCATCGAGGAGAGCTATGACCTGGAGTACGGCAGCGCAACGATCGAGATGCACAAAGACTCCATCAAACCGGGCCAGAAGGTAGTCATCATCGACGATCTGATTGCAACCGGCGGTACCGTGGAGGCTTGTGCAAAAATGATCGAGCGCCTCGGCGGCGAAGTAACCAGAATCGTGTTCCTGATGGAGCTTGCCGGCTTAAAAGGACGCGAAAAACTGGCAAAATATGATGTAAAATCTGTCATCCGTTACGATGGCAAATAACGTATCCAACGAAACGCAGGGGTTAATCATGAGAGCGGAGGATACATATGGAAGAAGAGAAAAGAATCAGTGAAGAAGAATTAAAGAAGGATGTGGCGGCGGCAGAAGCCAGAATCCGCAAGACGGACGATTTTACAAGTCCGGAGGAATTATACGGGGAATTGATCGCTTCTGTGAAAAAATATCATCCATCGGACGATATTTCCCTGATCGAAAAAGCATACCGCGTGGCAGCGGATGCACATAAGGACCAGAAAAGAAAGAGCGGGGAACCGTACATCATCCATCCGCTCTGTGTGGCAATTATCCTGGCAGATCTGGAGCTCGACAAGGAGTCGATCGCGGCAGGCCTTCTGCACGACGTTGTCGAAGATACCGTCATGACCGAAGAGGAGCTGACCGAGGAGTTCGGCCCGGAGGTGTCCCTGATTGTAAGCGGTGTCACGAAGCTGGCACAGCTGAAATATTCTGCGGATAAGGTCGAGGAGCAGGCAGAAAACCTGAGAAAGATGTTCCTTGCGATGGCAAAGGATATCCGTGTTATTCTGGTAAAACTGGCGGACCGTCTGCACAACATGCGGACCGCACAGTACTGGTCGCCGGAGACGCAGAAGAAAAAAGCGCGTGAGACGATGGATATTTATGCCCCGATCGCACAGCGCCTCGGTATTTCCAAGATCAAGGTCGAACTCGATGACCTTTCTCTGAAATATCTGGAGCCGGATGCGTACTATGAACTGGTGCAGAAGGTCAGCATGAAGCGGGAGCAGCGGCAGGAGTTTGTCGATGCGATCGTAAAAGAGGTGACCCGTCATATCCACCAGGCCGGCATTGAGGCAGATGTCAACGGACGAATCAAGCACTTTTTCAGCATCTACAAAAAGATGGTCAACCAGCATAAGACGCTGGATCAGATCTATGACCTCTTTGCGGTCCGCATCATCGTGGAATCCGTCAAAGACTGCTATGCAGCGCTCGGTGTCATCCATGAAATGTACACGCCGATCCCGGGCCGTTTCAAAGATTACATTGCGATGCCGAAGCCAAACCGTTACCAGTCCCTGCATACAACCCTGATCGGACCGAACGGACAGCCGTTTGAGATTCAGATCCGTACTTATGAGATGCACCGGATTGCAGAATACGGTATCGCTGCACACTGGAAATACAAAGAGGCCTCCGACGGCAAGAAACCGGGACCGGAGCAGGAAGAGGAAAAACTGACCTGGCTGCGCCAGATTCTGGAGTGGCAGCAGGACATGGCGGACAACCATGAGTTCATGAACCTCTTAAAGAGCGATCTCGACCTGTTTGCCGACAATGTTTACTGTTTCAGCCCGGCGGGCGATGTCAAAACGCTTCCGGTCGGCTCCTGTGCCATCGACTTTGCTTATTCCGTCCACAGTGCGGTCGGCAACAAGATGGTCGGAGCGAGGGTCAACGGAAAACTCGTGCCGATCGAGACGGAACTTCACAACGGAGACCGCGTCGAGATCATCACCTCGCAGAACTCCAAGGGACCGAGCCGCGACTGGCTGAAAATTGCGAAGAGTTCCCAGGCAAAGAGCCGCATCAACCAGTGGTTCCGCCAGCAGAACAAGACGGACAACATCGTCAAAGGCAAGGAAATGCTCACCAGCTATGCAAAGCTGAAGGGCAAAAACCTTGGAATCTATACGAAACCGATGTACGAAGAGGCTGTCATGAGAAAGTACGGCTTCCGCGACTGGGATTCCGTTCTTGCGGCCATCGGCCACGGCGGCTTAAAAGAGGGCCAGGTCCTCAACAAGCTGATTGAGACGTACGAAAAGCAACATAAAAAAGAGATCACCGACGAGCAGGTGCTCGAGGCGGCATCTGGAGAGAAAGTTCTGCCGGTTGGAAAGAGCAAGGGCGGCATCGTCGTGCGCGGTATCCACGATGTGGCAGTTCGCTTCTCAAAATGCTGCAATCCGATCCCGGGCGATGAGATCGTGGGCTTTGTCACAAGAGGACGCGGCGTGACCATTCACCGCACCGACTGTGTCAATGTCCTGAATCTGCCGGAATCTGAGCGGGCGCGCCTCATTGATGCTGAATGGCAGGCAGAGGACAACGGCGGCTCTCTCTATACCGTGGAGATCAGCGTTTACGCAAACAACCGTACCGGTCTTCTGGTGGATATCTCCAAGATCTTTACCGAGCGGAAGATCGACCTTGCGGCGATGAACGTGAGAACGAGCAAGCAGGGAACGGCTTCCATCGATGTGACGTTCGACGTGCACAACAACGAAGAGCTGAACAGCATCATCGAGAAGGTACGCCAGGTGGAGAGCGTGATCAATATTCAGAGATCGAGAGGATAAAAAGGAGAAAAGCGTATGATAAAGGTAAATTACCGGGCACTTGGAATGCTCTCGACAAACTGCTACGTTGTGGAAAATCCGGACAGCCAGAAGGTGCTGATCGTGGACCCGGGCGATTCGCCGCTGGAGATTGAACGCCAGATCGACGAGATCGACGGCGACCCGGAGGCCATTCTGCTGACCCATGGCCATTTCGACCATATGCTGGCAGCGGATGCACTGCGGAAAAAGTACCATATCCCGGTCTATGTCCATGAAAAAGAGCAGCACCTGCTGGGGGATCCAAAGAAAAATCTTTCCGGGCTCTGGAGCAAACCGTACACGATGCAGGCGGACAAAACCGTAAAAGAGGGCGATGTGCTGCATCTCGCAGACTTTGAAATCCACGTTCTTGCGACACCGGGGCACACGGCAGGCGGTGTCTGCTACTATATTCCGGCAGAGAAAGCACTTTTTTCCGGTGATACGCTGTTCTGCGAGTCCTACGGAAGATACGACTTCCCGACATCCTCCGGCAGAGAGCTGATCGCGTCGGCCAAGCGCCTGTTAAAAGAGCTTCCCGGGGATGTGACCGTGTATCCGGGCCACAACGATGAAACTACGATTGAACATGAAAAGAGGTACAATCCCCTTGCTTAATATCAGCCTTTGTTTTAACAGAAAAGATTTTGAATACGATGTGTATTCCCTGATCAAGGCATTCTATCCGGGCTGTGAGATTACCTCATGGTACGAAGAGGATGGGGCGCCGGACGGGGAATTTGCATATTATGATAAGATCCTGTACGCGGCAGACCAGATCTGCTTTTCCATAGAAAATGAGAAGCACGAAGAGCTTTCTGCCGCGTGTGAGGCGGTGGAATATGAAAAAGACCGCCACGAAACGAAAAATGTCCTGAAACGGATGGTCTATCGCACGCTCTCGAAAGTGAGCGGAAAAGAACTTCCGTGGGGCGACCTTACCGGCATCCGTCCGACGAAAATTCCGATGAAGATGCTGGAAGAGGGCAAAACAAATGTAGAGATTGCGAAATACATGCGCGAGACCTACTACACCAGCCCGGAAAAGACGGCACTTGCAATCACGATTGCCAACCGGGAAAAGGACATTTTAAAGACGATCGACTACGAACACGGTTACAGCCTGTACATCGGCATCCCGTTCTGTCCGAGCATCTGCCTGTACTGTTCCTTCGGCTCCCATGTGTTAAGCCGCTGGGAGCATATGGTAGATCCGTATCTCGATGCACTGATCAAAGAACTGATCTTTATCAGTGAGAACATGAAGGATTACACCCTTGATACGATCTACATCGGAGGCGGTACGCCGACCACGCTGAATGCGGCACAGATGGAGCGCCTGCTCACGAAAGTGACAGAGCTCTTCCCGATGGAGCAGGTGCAGGAGTTCACCGTGGAGGCAGGACGGCCGGATACGATCAATGAGGAGGTCTTAAAAGCCATCCGCAAATTCCCGGTCACCCGTATTTCGATCAATCCACAGACCATGAACCAGGAAACGCTGGATCTGATCGGACGCCACCATACCGTGGAGGAGATCGAGGAGAAGTTCCGTATGGCGCGTTCCCTTGGATTTGACAACATCAACATGGATCTGATCGTCGGTCTGCCGGGCGAGGACAAGGAAAAAGTGGCGCATACGTTGGAAAAAGTGGAAGCGCTGAATCCGGATTCCCTGACCGTCCATTCCCTTGCGTTAAAGCGTGCAACGAGACTCAACCTGTTCAAAGACAAATATCAGGAAATCTCGTTTGAAAACTCTGCCGAGATCATGAAAATGACGATGGACAGCGCACACCGCATGGAGATGGGACCGTATTACATGTACCGCCAGAAAAATATGGCGGGTAACTTTGAGAATGTCGGCTACTCCCGCGAAGGAAAAGCAGGTATCTACAACATCCTCATTATGGAGGAAAAACAGTCCATTCTGGCCGCGGGAGCCGGAGCGTCCACGAAATTCGTGTTTGAACACGGAGAGCGCATTGAGCGGGTGGAGAACGTGAAGGATCTGAAAAACTACGTGGAGCGTATCGATGAAATGATCGAGAGAAAACGTATCGGAATGGAGAAGTATCTGCCAAAATGAAAGAAAATTCCAGTCAGCAGCTTCACATGCTGCGCTATACCCTGACCGAGCAGCTCATCCATGGCATGGAAGTGAGCAATTTAGCTTACGATCTTGCGCGGGAACTGGGGTATGAGAAAAAAATCTGCTATGAGCTTGCAAAAGCGGGCGTTCTCCACGATATCGGAAAGATTGTACTGGAGAATTACGTAGAAGAACAGGATACGCTCGTCGTTGAGGAGATGCGCTTTGTGCGGACCCATTCCACACTGGGCTATGAACTCCTGCAGGGACGCGGCTACTCCGATTTTGTGCTGGAGAGTATTCTGTATCACCATGAAAATTATGACGGAACCGGGTATCCGGCCAATCTGGCGGGAGAAAAGATTCCGTTTGGGGCGCGTATCTTACGCATCTGTGATGTGTACTGCGCGCTGACCTCCGACCGCCCGTACCGGAGTGCGTTTACGCGGGAACAGGCGATGGAGCTTATGACAGAAGAAGTCAAAAATTTCGATCTGAAAATGTTCCTGGCATTTCAGAGAGTGATCCACAGCGGCAGCCGGAAAGCGATCGAGCTTTCTGATGTCGATGAATTGATCCGGGAAATCATAAAGGAGAAAACAGAAAATGGCATTAAAAAAGAAACCGGTTACCGGAATGAAAGATATTTTACCGAAAGAAATGGCAATCCGTGACTACGTGATCCGTCTGATCAAGGAAACTTACGGAACCTTCGGCTTTACCTCCATGGAGACCCCATGCGTGGAGCACATCGAAAACCTGAACAGCAAACAGGGCGGCGAGAATGAGAAACTGATTTTCAAGATCTTAAAAAGAGGAGAGAAGCTGAAACTCGAGACCGCTGAGAAAGAAAACGATCTCGTAGACAGCGGCCTGCGTTATGACCTGACCGTTCCGCTCTGCCGTTACTATTCCAACAACGCAAACGAGCTTCCGTCCCCGTTCAAAGCACTTCAGATGGGAAATGTATGGCGTGCAGACCGTCCGCAGAGAGGAAGATACCGCCAGTTCATGCAGTGCGATATCGATATCCTCGGCGAGCCGACCAACCTTGCAGAGATTGAGCTGATCCTTGCTACCACCACACTGCTTGGAAAACTGGACTTCAAGAACTTTACGATCCGTATCAATGACCGCCGCATCTTAAAAGCAATGGCAGCCTACAGCGGATTCCCGGAGGAGTCCTATGACACCGTATTTATTATCCTCGATAAGATGGATAAAATCGGTTTTGAGGGCGTTGCAAAAGAGCTCGAGGAAGCCGGCTTTGCAAAAGAGTCCGTAGAGAAATACCTGAAAATGTTCGAGGAGATCACCCCGGATACCACAGGCGTAGAGTACTGCCGTGAGAAACTCGAGGGATTCCTTGACAAAGAGTACGCAGACGGCCTGAAGACCATCATCGACAGTGTTAATGCCGTGAAGACCGCAGAATTCAAGATCGCTTTCGATCCGACTCTGGTGCGCGGAATGTCCTACTACACCGGACCGATCTTCGAGATCGCTATGGATGAGTACGGCGGATCTGTCGGAGGCGGCGGACGCTACGATGAAATGATCGGAAAATTCACCGGAAACCAGACCTGCGCATGCGGATTCTCCATCGGATTTGAGCGTATCGTTATGCTTCTGCTTGAGAGAGATTACCAGATCCCGGGCGCACAGAAGAAAAAAGCGTACCTGATCGAGAAAAACATGCCGGCAGAGGGAATGCAGAAGATCATTCAGCAGGCGACAAAAGAGAGAAGTGAAGGCACGGCCATCAACATCGCCGTGATGAAAAAGAACAAGAAATTCCAGAAAGAGCAGCTTGCCAGCGAGGGTTACACTGAGATCGAAGAATTTTTTGTTGACAAAATGTAAGGAATATCCAATAATAGTAATCGCATGAAAAAACGATGTGCTGCGGATGCAGATTCTTTGTGTCCGCAGTTCCAAATAGGAGGAACAAGAAAATGGCTGAATCCATGAAAGGCCTGAAGAGAACCTGCCGCTGTGCGGAAGTCACAAAAGCAGATATCGGAAAAAAAGTAACCCTGATGGGCTGGGTACAGAAGAGCCGTAATAAAGGCGGAATTATTTTCGTCGATCTGCGTGACAGAAGCGGTATTATGCAGATTATCTTTGAGAACGGCCCGATCAGTGAGGAAGGTTTTGAGAAAGCAGCAAAACTGCGCAGCGAGTTCGTCATTGCCGTAGAAGGTGAAGTTATGGCCCGCTCCGGTGCTGTCAATGAAAATCTGGCAACAGGAGAGCTCGAAGTAAAGGCTGAGTCCTTACGCATTCTTTCCGAGGCAGAAACCCCGCCGTTCCCGATCGAGGAGGATTCCAAGACGAGAGAAGAGCTCCGTCTGAAATACCGTTACCTGGATCTGCGCCGCCCGGACATCCAGAGAAACCTGATCATGAGAAGCAAAGTGGCAATGCTCACCCGTGAGTTCATGTCCAAAGAAGGCTTCCTTGAGATCGAAACCCCGATGCTGACGAAATCCACACCGGAAGGCGCCAGAGATTACTTGGTACCGAGCCGTGTTCATCCAGGCAGCTTCTACGCACTGCCGCAGTCTCCGCAGCTGTTCAAACAGCTTCTGATGTGCTCCGGCTATGACCGTTATATCCAGATCGTAAAATGCTTCCGTGACGAGGACCTGCGTGCCGACCGTCAGCCGGAGTTCACCCAGATCGATATGGAGCTTGCTTTCGTTGATGTAGACGATGTTATCGATGTCAATGAGAGACTGCTGGCACACCTGTTCAAAGAGGTGCTCGGCGTTGAGGTACAGCTCCCGATCCAGAGAATGACCTGGAAAGAGGCTATGAACCGTTTCGGTTCCGACAAACCGGACCTGCGTTTCGGTATGGAGCTGGTTGATGTTTCCGAGACCGTAAAAGATACCGAGTTTGTTGTATTTAAGGGCGCACTTGAAAACGGCGGTTCTGTCCGCGGTATTAACGCAAAGGGACAGGGCGCAATGCCGAGAAAGAAAATCGACAAGCTCGTTGAGTTTGCGAAAGGTTACGGTGCAAAAGGTCTTGCATACATTGCAATCCATGAGGATGGAAGCTGGAAATCTTCCTTCTCCAAATTTATGACAGAGGAGCAGATGGAAGCCCTCATCAAAGCCATGGACGGACAGGCTGGAGACCTTCTTCTCTTCGCAGCAGACCGCAACAAGATTGTTTGGAACGTTCTTGGCGCACTTCGTCTGGAACTGGCAGAGCAGATGGGACTTCTCGACAAGAACGAATACCGTTTCGTATGGATTACCGAGTTCCCGCTTCTGGAGTGGTCCGATGAGGAGAACCGTTTTACCGCAATGCATCACCCGTTCACCATGCCGATGGATGAGGATCTGCCGCTTCTGGATACTGACCCGGGCGCAGTTCGTGCAAAAGCCTACGATATCGTTCTGAACGGTACTGAAATTGGCGGAGGAAGCGTTCGTATCCACCAGAACGATGTGCAGGAGAAAATGTTTGAGATGCTTGGTTTCACGAAGGAACAGGCACATGAACGATTCGGCTTCCTTCTGGATGCTTTCAAATACGGAGTTCCGCCTCACGCCGGACTGGCTTATGGTCTGGACCGTCTCGTTATGCTGATGGCAAAAGAGGACAGCATCCGCGACGTCATCGCATTCCCGAAGGTAAAAGATGCTTCCTGTCTGATGACCGAGGCTCCGTCACCGGTTGACGCAGCACAGCTGGAAGAGCTTGGCCTTGAGGTTGAGCCGCAGGCTGAGGAAGAGACAACAGAAGAGTAAAGAAAATTTTGTAATTTACAGGACAGACAATTTTGCAGAAGTGCAGCGTTGTCTGTCCTTTTTTAGGTTTCACTCGATCGGTGTAAAGAAAAACTTAAGAAATTCTTCCACGTCTTCCCCGTTGTTTTGCTGGAAAAAAGTGCTACAATATGGTTTGTAAGAAAGATACGGAAACATCCACAGCAAGTGGAGCACATAGAGAAAAAGACAAGGAGGGATCACGATGTTAGTTACATTAGTCATGCTGGCAACCTGTTTTGGTCTGCTCTGCGGAATTGGAATTTTATTTGGGATCGTCGGACTGCTGCTGAAATTTGGAGGAAAAGTCCTCGGCGCATGCGCCACTATTCTTCTCCCGATCGGCGTGATCTGGCTTGGATTTAAAATCGTGTTCGCCGTCGTTCCGCTTCTGTTCAAACTGGTCTGTGCAGCGCTGATCTGTTATCTCGTATACCGCATTCTGCGGGAGATGAAACTTGTAGCATAAAAAATAAAATCTAACAGATTCGAAAGAAAACCTGCTTTCCGTCATAAACACGGAGGCAGGTTTTTAATGACAAAAACAAAAATCTATTTTCAGAAAAAGCCAGTATTTGCTAAAAAAAGAGTAAGGAAAAAGTAAGAAAACAAAAAACAAAATGTGATACGATAGAACTAACGTGGGAAAGCAGAAAATTAATTTGTAAAATAGAAAAGTGGGAGGAAGCATATGAAGAAAAAAGTAATCGCGATTGTGTGTGCAGTCGCAGTGCTGGCGGCAGCCGGAGGGGGAGTGACATGGCATTTCCTTGGAAACGGTACAAAAGAGGACGATAACGTCGTCTATGTCAATACTGTAAAAGCCCTGACCAATCTGGGAACTGGAAATGGAATGGAAAACCGCTATGCCGGTGTTGTGGAGTCGGAAAATACCTGGAAGGTAGAGAAAAACAGCGAGAAAAAGGTAAAGGAAGTTTATGTGGAAGTCGGTCAGGAGGTTCAGGTCGGAACACCGCTGTTCTCCTACGATACCGAGAAATTCCAGAGTGACCTCGAGCAGGCGCAGCTGGATCTGGAACGCATAAACAATGAACTTTCAAGTATGAATACCAATATCAACCAGCTTTACAAAGACAAAAAGCAGGCATCAAAAGACCAGCAGGCAAGCATCACACTGGAAATTCAGGAAGCGGAGCTGGATTTAAAGAAAAAAGAATATGAAGGAAAATCAAAACAGGCGGAGATTGATAAATTAAACGATAACATCACCAATGCGACCGTGATCAGCGAAATCGCCGGTGTTGTAAAATCAATCAACAACGATGACAGCAGCGCCGGCGCTTACTCCGGTGACAGCTCCGACAATTCCTTCCTGACCGTTCTTGCAACGGGAGATTTCCGTGTAAAAGGCCAGATCAATGAACAGAATATGAGCGACGGTTCGATTACCGAAGGAAGCCAGGTGATCGTGCATTCTCGTGTAGATGAGAATCAGACCTGGACCGGAACCGTGACAAAGATTGATCGGGAAAATGCACGGACAGGAAGCAATAACGTTTACAGCAGTTCGGGAGACGGTATGACGCAGTCAAGCAACTATCCGTTTTATGTACAGCTCGATGGAACAAATGGCCTGATGCTCGGTCAGCACGTTTACGTAGAGCCGGATGTCGGCCAGCAGGAAGTCAAAACAGGAATCTGGCTGTCTGACTCCTTTATCAACGATGTCGACAGCAATCCTTACGTCTGGGCCGATAATGGAAAAGGCAAACTGGAAAAACGAAGCGTAACCCTTGGAACACACGATGAAAATATGATGGAATATCAGATCACCGACGGCCTTGCAGAAGATGATGCAATCACCTTCCCGGAGGACGGTCTGGAAGAAGGGATGAAGACCGTAGTCAGCACCGACGGATCACTGGGACAGAGCAATCCGGCCGGCGGCGAGGATGACGGAATGGTGGATGACGGTATGCTTGACAACGACGATGGAATGGTCGACGACGGTATGACGCAGGATGAAAACGGCATGGTTGACAATACCATGGACGGCGCAGAGTACAGCGGTGAGGAAGATACAACGAACGTGATCGGCGGCGCCGACAATGGTAAGGCAGAACCGGCAGACACACAGGAAGCCGGATCAGCAGATGACGGGGAGGTGCAGCCGTGATTCTGGAATTAGAGAATATCTGTAAAGAATATATGCAGGGCAAAATCCCGGTTCCGGTTCTGAAAAACATCAACTTCTCCATGGAAGAAGGAGAGTACGTTGCGATCATGGGTCCTTCCGGTTCCGGAAAAACAACACTGATGAATATTGTCGGCTGCCTCGACCAGGCGACGAGCGGACGGTTGATCCTCGACGGACAGGACATCAGCAAATGCAGTGACAATCAGATGTCGGACATCCGCCTGCAGAAAATCGGCTTTGTCTTCCAGAACTTCCAACTCCTTGCAAGACAGAGCGCAATGGAAAATGTATGCCTGCCGTTGACGTACGCGGGCGTGCCGAAAAAAGAGAGAAGAGAGCGGGCAGCGATTGCCCTCGAGCGGGTGGGGCTCGGCGACCGTATGAGTTTCAAACCGACCCAGCTCTCCGGCGGACAGAAACAGCGTGTGGCGATTGCAAGAGCGATCGTCAACCATCCGAAAATTCTGCTGGCTGATGAGCCGACCGGAGCGCTCGACTCCCATTCCGGCGAGCAGGTCATGGAGCTGTTCCAGAGCCTGAACGACGAGGGCGTCAGCATCTTGATGATTACGCATGACGCGGAGATCGCATCGATGGCACAGCGCACCGTGGAGATCCGCGACGGAATGATGAAATCGAAGGAGGTGGCCGAAGCATGAAAAAAGGAAAAGCCGCAAAGAAAGCAGCGATTGCAGTCGTGACAGCGGTTGCCGTGGGTGGCGTCAGTGTCGGCGGTTATTACGGCATCCGCCAGGCGCAGAAGACGACCGTAAAAGTGTATCCGGTCAGTGACTTTACGAGTGGTTACTGGGGAGACAGCATGAACATGGAAGGCCAGATCACCTCGACGGCTTCCCAGAACATCTATCTTTCCGACAGCCAGACCATTTCCCAGGTTCTCGTCAAAGAGGGCGATGTGGTAAATGCCGGAGACACGCTGATGACATACGATACCAGCATGATTGAGCTGGATCTGGAAACGCAGCAGTTACAGCTTGCACAGACAAAGCTGAAAATCCAGCAGAGTGAAAAAGAACTGGAAAAGCTGAAAAAGACAAAACCGGTATCGGATACGCCGCTGAATCCGGTGGAGCCGGATTTCCCGGATTTCCCAGATGAACCCATCGATCCGGATTTCCCGGACGAACCGATTCCGACCCCAGAACCGGAGCCGACGTACGAGGATGCTGTTCTGTACAGCAGTACGAATAAGCTTGTATTTGGTTCCAAACCATACAAAGGAGAAGGAACGCAGGAAGACCCATACACCTATCTCTGCGCACCGGGAACAGTCCTGACAGGCGGATTCCTGAATCAGATGGCAGGATACGCGGATGAAAAGGGAACGAAAAAAGAAGAGGACAGCGAAGGATACTGGTTTCGCCTGGAGATTCATGAGGAAAACAAAGCCGCAGAGGCGCTGGAAACCGTGTGGGAGCAGGATGGAACGAAGATTGCGAAAGCATACGAGACTTCGTATGAAGCAGTCCTGAGTCTGAAAGAATCCGAATCGGCGGATGCACCGGAAATAAAAATCACCACGCCGCTTGCCAACACAGAGGTGGCAGAGGGCGGCGAGCTGAAGCTGAAAATCGGAATCAATGAGAAGAAAGATACCGAAGAGAAGCCGGATGAGAAAGCCGACGATAAAACGGATGATAGAACCGAGAGTCTGTCCGAGGACGATGTGACACAGCCGGGTGAAGCCGGAAATGGAAGCGGTGAGGCAGACGATTCCACGGAAAACACCGAAACGGATGTCACTTACACATACGTCTGGAAACACAACGGAAAGACAATCGACGGAGATTTTAAGGATACTTACACAAAAGAAAACATCACAAAAGAGGATGCCGGAATCTATACAGTAGAAGTGACAGCGAAAAATGACAAGGGTACTTCCATGGCAGTCAGCACTGCAAATGTGGCGGTAAAAGAAGGAACGATTACCCCGACACCAAGTGTAACTCCGACCCCGAGCGTTACGCCGGGACCGAGTGTAACTCCAGAGCCGACCGTCAGCCCGGAACCAAGTACAACACCGATTCCGACCACAGAGCCGGTTCCAACAGAAATTCCGGTGCCGAGCGAGACCCCAGTTCCGACGGAAACGCCGACGCCAACCGAAGCCCCGGCAGAACCGGAAGCGGAACCGCAGAGCGAAGATGTGCCGGAAGCAGTGCAGACGACAGCAAAAACCGTATTCTACGGTGAAAAAGCATCGGTACAGTCCCTCTTTACATCATCCACAGGAAGCAGCGCAAATAACAATACTTCTTCCGGTGATGATACCCAGATGACCTACACAAAAGATGAGTTGAAAAAAGCCATCAGCGAAAAAGAAAGCCAGATCCGTAATCTGAAGCTGGATCAGAAGGAAGAGGAACTCAAAGTCAAAAATACGCAGAAATCCCTGGATTCCCAGACCGTAAAAGCGACGATCAGCGGTGTGGTAAAGAAGGTTGGAAATGCAGAAAACCCGTCCAACGACGGAAGCGCCTTTATCCAGGTCAGTGGAAACGAAGGTCTGTACGTGCGCGGCTACTTAAGCGAGACGTATCTCGATCAGGTAAAAGTCGGCGATGAACTCAACGTGACTTCTTGGTCTTCGGGTGCTTTTGCAGCGGCAACCGTAACCGAGATTTCTCCGTACCCGACAACAAGCTACATGTCGTACAGCGAGACACCAGCCTCCTTCTATCCGTTCACAGCCGTTATCCCGGAAGGCGGAGAAGGTTTTGAAAACGGTGACTGGATCGAGATTGCAATCACTGTCGGAAACGATGTAGAAAACGGCAACGGCCTGTACGTCAGCAAAGAATTCATCCGCGAGGAAAACGGACAGAAATTCGTTTATATCCGGGATGAAAATGATAAATTAAAGAAACAGAATGTGGTAACCGGAAAACTTCTGTGGGGCAATTATTACGAAGTGAAGAGCGGTCTTTCCGAAGAGGATTACATTGCATTTCCGTACGGCAAAACCGTGGTGGAAGGCGCAGACACGAAGGAATCCAGTTCATCGGATTATTACAACAGTTAAGGAGGCGCATTATGTTAGAAAATGTAAGACTTTCCTTTCAGGGAATCTGGTCACACAAAATGCGTTCCTTCCTGACGATGCTGGGTATTATCATCGGAATTGCGTCGATCATCTCAATTGTCTCCACGATCAAGGGAACGAATGAGCAGATCAAACAGAACCTGATCGGAGCCGGAAACAACAACGTGACCGTCAGCTTAAAGCAGGGCGACGGTGATTACTGGATGGACAACGGACTGCCAAGCGGCGTGTCGAAACTGTCCGATGATCAGAAAAAGCGGATCCGCGAGCAGGATCAGGTGGAAAATGCATCGTTTTACACCGAAAGAACGTATGTGAGCGGCATCGCAAAAGGAAACACAACACTGGACAGTGCGAAGGCGCTTGGCGTGGATGAAAATTATCTGTCGACGTGCGGATATCAGATTTATCAGGGACGCGGCTTTGTGGAGAGCGATTTCTCGAAGACCCACAAAGTTGTCCTCCTCGACGATACCGCAGTGCTGACACTCTTCCCGGATGAGTCGCCGGTCGGCAAAACGATCGAGATCATGGGAGAGCCGTTCACGGTGATCGGCGTGATCAAAAAAGCCGATTCGTTCCAGCCGGTCATCAATTCCAGAGATGACTACTATACGTACAATCAGGAATCTTATCCGCTGGTGCTGATGCCGGATGTCTGCTGGCCGATCGTATTCCAGTATGATGAACCGGAAAATGCCGTTGTGATGGCAAAAACGACCGAGGATATGAGCACGGTGGGAAAGACAACAGCGGATATCATGAACGAATCCGTGACCAATACAACTGATTCTCTTTCCTATCAGGCAGAGGATCTGCTGGAGAAAGCAAAGAGTCTGCAGGAGTTAGGCCAGAGCACGAACCAGCAGCTGATCTGGATCGCGAGCATTTCGCTTCTGGTCGGCGGTATCGGTGTTATGAATATTATGCTGGTATCTGTAACGGAACGTACAAGCGAGATCGGCCTGAAAAAGGCGATCGGAGCAAGAAAACGCAGAATTCTGTTCCAGTTCCTGACCGAGGCGGCGGTGCTCACCAGCATCGGCGGACTGCTCGGCGTGCTGGGCGGCATTATCATGGCACAGGTGATTTCGAGGGTATCGCAGACGCCTGTGGCGATCAGTATTCCGGCAATCATTTTCTCCGTGGTCTTCTCCATGGTGATCGGTATCGTATTCGGACTGCTGCCGTCGGTAAAAGCAGCGAACCTGAATCCGATCGATGCGCTGCGAAGAGAATAGAACAAAAAAGAGTTGAAAAATCCGTGCGGGTACAGCGTAGGTGCTGGATCCGTGCGGATTTTTTGTGCGGCGTGTGCGGATGAAACTTAAGATCTTTACTTTTTGCGGAAAGTCGGTTATACTGGAAAATAAGCGCAATTTGCGGCGCAGCAAAGAGGCATTCGAGTTTCGGATTCGGTATGTTTATGAAAATATAAGAAAGATTCAAAGACATTTCACATTCGTTTATGGTATAATCAAACAAGAGTATGACCAACGAAAAGGAGTATACGCGAATGAATATTTTGTTTTTTATCACACCGAAAAGTGAAACGGCTTATCTGTATGACGACTGCTCACTTCGGCAGGCCATCGAGAAGATCGAATATCATAAATACACGGCGGTTCCGGTACTGAACAAAAAGGGCTGCTACGTGGGAACACTGACGGAAGGAGATCTGCTCCGCATCATAAAAGAACGGTATCTGCTGAATTACCATGAAGCAGAGGATATCCCGCTCTGGCAGGTTCCGAAACGGTGGAATTATGAGTCCGTCAACATCAACAGCAACATCGAGGACCTGATCGAGATGTCCATGCGGCAGAATTTCGTTCCAGTTGTGGATGACGAGGGAATCTTCATCGGCATCATCCGAAGAAGAGATATCATCCAGTACTGTTATCAGAAAAGCGGCATCAAAGAAGAGGAAGAAGCCCGGCGCAGCGCGCGGAAACAAAACGCAGAACAGATGATTCTGCAGTAAAGAAGAAAATGAGGGAAACATTATGAAAAAACTGATCGATCTTATCCAGGAAGAGCTGGTAAAGGCCTTTACCGCTGCGGAGATGGACCCGTCCTATGCCTGTCTCTTATACACATCTCCGAGCCCACGAGACTGCAGCTAATCTC
>ENA-OZMQ01000228-OZMQ01000228.1-human-gut-metagenome-genome-assembly--contig:-NODE-228-length-21793-cov-5.984451_pt1 | contig 21793 bp, 14 predicted proteins | sample MGYA00244189_ERZ653813 | MGnify/ENA primary metagenome ERZ653813 (study PRJEB26926, sample SAMN06164526) | human gut metagenome | biome: ENVO:00009003; feature: ENVO:2100002; material: ENVO:00002003...
ACGAGATTAGCTGCAGTCTCGTGGGCTCGGAGATGTGTATAAGAGACAGTCATATAACTGCATCTGTCCGTTTCCGCCCTCAATAAAGTCCGGATACTCTCCTCCTGCGATCATGGTGCCAATAGCCTCAACATCCGTCTGACCCGTCAGCCAGGTTTCTTTTACCTTTGCGCCTGTTTTTTCTGCAATGATCTGCTGAACCTCATTATCATCATTGATTTCGGATCCCGGGACTGCAAAAAATGCGGTAAATTCTTTTATCTCTCCGTCAGAATCTCCCTTAGAGGAACTCTTTCCTCCTGCTCCACATCCTGCGAGCAGGGTTGCTGCCATTGCCGAGGCAAGCAGCATGCTTACAATTTTTTTTCTCTTCATCTTGTAATACCTCCCTTTGATAGTATTTATTTTATCAGTTTGCAGGTTTGAAACAATCGGATGAACTATAGTAAGAAACAGGGTAAATTATAGATCGTAGATACGCACTATAATTTACCCTGTTTCTTACTTCCTGTTTTCTTTAACTTCCCTGCTGCATCTGTTTTCGGAATCTGGCCGGTGTGCACCCTTTCACCTGAATAAAACGGTTTACAAAATAATCCAGATCATGATATCCTACTTCTTCTGCAATCTGCACAATTTTTTTATCCGTGCGGATCAGAAGGCCTGCGGCCTGCTCCATCCGGAAATTGTTCAGATAGTCCTTGAAGGAAAGACCATATTTTTTCCGAAACAGCTGCCCGAGATAGGCACTGTTGACATAGTATTTTTCACTGAGACCCTTCAGCGTGAGGTTGGCGGCATAATTCTCTTTGATTTCTTTTTCTACCATGCCGAGAACGCCCCTGGAAACGTTTTTTCGAAGCTGAGAAAGATAATCGCCGTATTCACATGCAAAGCGCGCCATATGCGCCTTACTGCCACGCAGGATACCATTCTCAAAGCTGCTTTCACTGATCAGCCGCAGGATTTCTTCCTGGTTTACGTCATTATCCTGCTCACTCGCCAGATGGATCAGTTGGAAAAGCAGATAATTGATATTCAGATTCATGCTCTCAGCATTCATTCCCATCTGACTCATTTCTTCATAAAACTGTTCTACTGCTTTCCGGATCTCCATGTGGTTATTCTGTTCAATGGTGGTAAGAAGCTGATCCAGCCCCTGTTTGCATAAGACCATTCCAGCCGCTGTAACCTGCACTTCATCCTCATAATAATAGATTTCTTTTCGTGCCCGGAACCCCTGAAAAGAGCGGAGCATACAGGCATTACCATACGATCTTGCCACATTGCTGATATCTGGTACTTTTTTCCCAACCAGCATAATAACCGGCTGTTTCGTATTATTGACAAGATATTGCCGGAATGCAGAAAGGTATGTTTTATCATCCATTCCCAGACGCTCCGCAAGGTTTTCAGAATATACAAAACCAATATCATATATTTTTTCATCCGCAGAAACATCAAATACACAGTGCTTGGCATCTTCTTTCAAAAATTCTCTGCAGCAGTCATACAGCTCTCTTTGAAAATTCCGCAGGTCTTTATCGCTCTGTTCTTCCAGATTGTTCGGCTGTTCTTTCTGAATCTCCACATAACGGATTCCCTGCGTATCTTTCATGTGTTTTTTTACGTAATTAAGATTGACATCATCGTATTTTCCATGGATTAAAGAGATCAGATGTCTCGAAAAATAGGCATGTTCCATTTCCTCATGTGCCTTTGATTCCTGTCTCTCCCGGTCTGATAATGCACGAACCTTATGCAACAGTTTTAACAGGGTTTCCCGGTCAACAGGTTTTAACAGATATTCCGTACATTTATTCTGCATGGCACGCCTTGCGTAATCAAACTCCGCATAACCGCTCAGAATAACAAAATACGCATCCGATATTTCTTCCCTTCGTATCTGCTCCAGTAATTCCAGACCTGTCATACCAGGCATCCGGATATCTGCTATGATAAGATCCACTTTTTCTTTTTTCAAATATTCCAGTGCTTCCAGACCGTTTTCTGCCGTCGCAGCAATTTCAAATCCTTCTTTTTCCCAGTCTATGATGACCTTAATTCCCTGCAGGATAAAGGGTTCATCATCAACCAACAGTACTTTTAACATTTTTCTCCTCCCTGCTCTACACTACATATACTCCAGGGGCATCCAGATTGTTATCAGTGTACCCACCCCTTCTTCTCCATCCAGATCGATCTTCACTTTATTTTCCGATACCATTTTCAATCTTAAACATGCATTGACAATTCCTACCCTTCCTTTCTTTTTCAGCATCTCAATGTCTGCGTTTCTCATGTTTTCCAGAAGTTCCTGCCTTTTGCCTTCTTCCATTCCGTTCCCAGTATCTTCTATTTCCATGCAGATCAGCTCGTTTTGTTCATATACTCTTACAAAAATCCAGCCTGGAGACGCTTTACTTTCAATTCCATGCACACATGCATTTTCTACGAATGTTACCAGCGTAAGTTTTGGAACCTTTCTTTTTCTGCATTCTTCATCAATCTCAATCTGATAACTCAGTCTTTCTCCGAAACGATATTTCTGGAGTGCCAGATACGCCTTTACAAATTCCACTTCCTGTTCAATCGTCACAGAGTCCTCGCCCCATTCGACATACTGTCTTTGCATGACAGCCAGTTTTTCAACCATATCCGCTGTTTCATTCTCATTTTTCAAAATGCTGTGCATGCGGATGCTCTCAAGTGCATTAAACAGAAAATGAGGATTAATCTGGCTGTGAAGGGCAAGAAGTTCTGCATTTTTGCGGCTGACAAGCATCTCCTGCTCTACGAGTTTGTTTTTATAAACTGTCTGAATCAGCTCATTTGTCCTGGCCGCCATTCGATTGTAGCTTCGAATCATACTTCCGATTTCATCTTTTCCGCCTTCATGACGCATCGGTACAAGCTGTTCGGAATCCACGCTTTTAAACACTTCATTCAGCTCCGTAATACGTTTTGTGAACGAATGATTCAGGATATGTACAAAAAAGAATGGCAGAATCGCATTAATCAGGATCAGAAGCAGAATACTCGGTAAATCATGAGCAATATTCGCAATCGCGTTCTCCCCCGTACGTCTGACATACACCTCAAGTTCCGTACCATACAGATTGACCGTCTGATGATATCCCTTCTTTATTTTATCATCCAGTTCTTCAAAGTCTGAACCTGTGCTTCCATGTTTCGTATTGGAAAGTACAATCTGATTCTCCTCACAGATCAAAACTTCGTTGTCAAAATTCATTTTCTGAAGCGTACGCATCATGTTCCCATAGTCAAATTCCAACTGCAGCATTTTTTCCTGATCTCCTGAAAAAAAATCGAGTTTTTGAAGAAATACCACCTTGCGTTCCTCTGCCGTTCCGGATCTGTTTTTGTCATAGACAAAGAAAAAACCTTTTGTTTCCCCACTCTGGTTCAGTTTCTGATACGCCTGCGTTTCTTTCAGATCCTCTATATTACCTACTTTTCCTCCCTTCACAATGGTGTCATTGTTCGTATACATCGTAAATACAATCTGATTCATTCCCAGCAGATTTTCTAACAAAGTATCCTTGAAAAACTCCTGGTATTCCATGATATACTGAGCAGAGGTATCATATTTTCTGGATAGAAAATCATCAATATATCTGCTGGTATAGATCGTTTTTGCCATTTCTCCTGCATTATTTACCACGCTGCTGATGTTGTAGCTTACCGCATTTGCAATGTTGGTCATATCATGTTTCTGCTTTTCCATCTCGGAATTTCTTATGATTAAAAAAACCACGCTGTCCGTAATGATCAGCGGAAGCAGTACGCAAAAAATATATAAAATGTATAATTTCTTTTTGACCGTAAAGTCATCCATCCGTTTTTCAATTTTTTGAAGCAACTCTTTCATTCTCAGAACCTCTCACGTGAATCAGGGAGCAGACACTGCCTGCTCCCTTCTGGATTTTCCAATGTCATCTTTCACACAGTTATCTTATCATATCCAGATTTAGATTGGAATTCTGTTTTCAGTTCTCTTCTTTCAATTTTTTCTCTTGTGATCTCTGTTTTACTGTATTATGATAATATCAAATTTACAGCAGTCCTCCGGAGGCAATATTATGATTGAACATTTAGACGGGATTCACGAAACCGTAACGTATAAAGAGAACAGCAGTCTGCGGCTTTTTGTAAACACAGACTGCGAGGACTATCCCATTCACTGGCATACTCCCATGGAAATCATTATGCCTCTGGAAGGGACTTATACGGTTTTCCTCGGGGATAAACCTGTTCTTCTTCAGGAGGGCGACATTATTTTCATCTGCCCTGGGATCCTTCACTCTCTTGTGGCACCGGAAAACGGAAAACGAATTATTCTGCAGATTGAATGGTCGGTTGTGTCAAAAATCCGCGATCTCAATTCCATCCTCGCGCTGATTTCCCCGGTTCTCACTCTTACTCCTCAGACCGCTCCTGACATCTATTCCGATATTTATCATCTTATCTGCCAGATTCTTTCGGAATATGAAGAGGATTCCTTTCTTTCGGAAGCTGTTATCTATGCGCGCATGCTTGATATTCTTTCTCTGATCGGCAGATACCAGGCCTTTGCATCCTGCCGTTTTGATGCCGGACCGCAAAAGCAGAAAGAATATCTGGATCGTTTTCTTTCCATCTGCAATTATATTGATGAACACTGCACGGAAGATCTTTCTCTTGACCAGGTTGCAAAAACAGCAGGCTTCAGCAAATACCACTTTACCAGACTGTTTAAGCAGTTTACAAATACCACCTATTACAAATACCTTAATCGCAAAAGAATTGATCATGCCATGCTGCTCTTATCCGATCCCGATATTCCTGTCACGGAGGCAGCACTTCAGTCTGGTTTCTCCAGTCTTTCCACCTTTCTTCGCGTCTTCCGTTCTGTCAAACAATGTACGCCTACGGAATTCCGCGATATGTATATTCATCCGGAAAAGCAGCAGAAAAATCCCTAATTCCTGCTGCTGCAGGTAAACCATGCAAAGTCTGCATGGTTTTTGCTTTCCATTCCATTAGAAGAAGCATACATGCCGATGGTACATCCGACAAAACCACCTGCCTCTTCTGTTGTGTACGGAAGAAGACTGATTTCCTCTGCCGCACATTCCCAGCCATTTTCTGACGCAATCCATACTTTTGCCGTCTGATCATGGCATTGCAGGCGTATTTTCAGCAGTTGTTCCGTCTCTCCTGGCAGTAAAACTTCTGCTGCTTTCGTTTCTGTTCCTTTGATACACGTTACAACACGAAAAACTTTCTGTTCCTGCTTTTTTGCGATTTCCATCCTCAGATGATTCTCATAATTCTGGTAAAGAACCAGACCTGCCGTTTCCTTCTCGTTTTCCGGCACAAAGAAAACTCCTGTTTCCGCTTCAAAGCGATAGCTTTTCTGCCGTAATCCAAGATAGGAGCAATAGGCTGCTTCTGCAATACTTTCTTTTCGGGGATACAACCGCAGCATTCCCTCTTTTTCTTTCAGCGAATAAATGGTTTCATCACACCCGCCAATTCCAATCAGTCTCTGATCCAACTCTTTATCCCAGAAATGAATCTGATCACATTTTGTAACTTCCTGTGCAAAGCGATATTCTTCCATTGGGATTTCCACCTGCTCTTCCAGATGTCCCACTCCAGGCGCAATGACCGGCCATCCATTTTCCCATATCACTTTAGCAAGAAATGTCTCTCTGCCCATACTGCTGTGTTTTCTGCACGGCCGTGAAGCAAGCATTACTACATACCAGTTTCCATGTCCATCATCTACAAGATCTCCATGGCCTGCATAAATCACCGGATAATCCATTCCCAGATTGCGATGTGTAAAAATGGGGTTCCTCGGGCATCCTTCAAACCACTGAAACAGTTTTCTGCTTCTGGCAACTGAGATACTGTGTTCCGGACCTGTACCGCCCTCTGCATGCATCAGGTAATAATATTCTCCGATTTTGTAAATATGCGGCCCTTCCGGCCAGATGCAGTCTTTTACCGCACCTTTCCAGATTGTCATGCTTTCTCCTGTCAGTTTCATGGTGTTCAGATCAAGTTCCTGTACCCAGATTTCCCAGTCCCCATTATATCGCACACCTTCCGGGTTTGGTCTTGTTCCGCAGTAATAGCATTTTCCATCCTCATCAAAAAACAGGCTTGGATCAATTCCTGCTGCTTCTTCACCAAGATAATACGGATCTGACCAGGGACCCTCCGGCTTTTTCGCTGTAACAATAAAATTTCCGCCGTAGCTTACGTTTGTTGTTATCATATAAAATAATCCTTCATGATAACGAATCGTCGGTGCAAAAATACCTCTTGAGATTTCACTTCCCTCTACTGGAAGCTGCTCCTTCCGGTTCAGAATATTTCCGATCTGTTCCCAGTGTGCCAGATCTCTGCTGTGAAAAATCGGAACTCCCGGGGCATAAACAAAACTTGAATTTACAATATAGTAATCATCCCCCGCCCTGCAAATCGACGGATCCGGATAAAAACCGGATAAAATTGGATTATTTGCCGTTACCATAACTTTCTCCTTTACTGTACATACCCGAATCCAAGAATCGTAAACTGTTTATTCCTGTCTTCTTCTGGTATTGTAATTCTCACGATATGTTTCTTACTCTCTTCCTCCTGGAAAAGAATGACCGCATTGCAATGCAGCCAGTTATTGATATGCGGATCCGCTGTCATACAGTATCCTCCATCTACGGAAATCTCTGCTTTTCCCGTATAAATTTCACCGGAATCTTTAAAAACAAGAAGCAGACTTCTGCAGGTTATCGTCATTTCGAAATAGTTTTTATCGGAATTGGTGCCATCATACATCCAGTTATACGGGAACTGCGGCACAGGTGTAAGTTCTGCGTCCATTTCGACGCTCTGCAGTTCCCTGTCCACGGCTGTAAATCCACCTTCATCAATTTCGGCTCCTCTGTATCTGTCTTTTCGATCCAGCAGACGAACTGTTTCAAAACTCTTTCCGATTGCGGGTGGCTCGCTCATGCATTCTTTCAGTCGTTCTTCCGCCTTCATCTGTCTTTCCAGTGTTTCACCCCCACATTGATTCCTGAGATCGCATTGTTCAAACAAATACTGCAGACAGTCCGCCATAATCGTGTGCCCCATATTGTTTGGATGAAACATATCATAAAAGAACTGATTTTTTGTCAGAACCCGTCCCTGTCCTTTTGGCATCTGAAACTGCGGGCTTACGGCATCCCGTATACTGACCATCGGAAGATCATAGCAGTATCCCACCGGTTTCAGGCGTTCCTGAAGATTCCAGTCATTTGCAAAAACAGAAAACAGAAGCACTACAGCAGGCTTCCAGGGAAGATTCAGCACTTTACGTACAAGGCTTTCATAGCAGTCCCCCTTTGTTTCATCCCCTTCATCATTAACAGCAAATTCGATCACTACAAGATCCGGCTGTTCCTCTCCGCGCAGAACATCTCTGTCAAAGCGGATCATCCCCAACTCAGAAGGGGTGCCTCCCACTCCTGCTTTTATCAATCTGACATTATCCTGTGCTGCAAAGCGCTTCTGAAATAATTGGCAGGACTGATAGGCGTAACATTTTGTATGGATCGGAATTGCTCCCGCCCCCTGCGTGATAGATCCGCCGATATATGCAAGCGTAACTTCTTTTCCGTCTCTGGCTTTTTCAATTACTCTCTGTATCCGGCAGGTATTTCCGAAATTCATCAGAGATCTTTGTATCATTTCCCTGTATTCTTCCGAACGAATATCTATTTTTTCTTCTGCGGTTTCTTTCGGTGCATCATATCCATCATTCAAATAAAGTCTTACACTTGCTTTTCCCAGCAATTCCGGTGTCTGAAAGATAAATTTTATCTGCCCCGGAATATCATCATCTTCTGTCCATGTATAATCGGACAGATCTATTTTTCTCTCCATTCCATCTCCGGGCAGTTTGGTTTTCAGATTCGTTCCCCCTCCATAGAGATCCTTTTTTCCATACATCTGAAACACAAATTCAACAGACTCTCTGGGATCATCCAGTTCCACAGAGATTCCGATGCTGTGTACCAGTTTTCGAAATCCTTCTACGTTCTCCAGTAAAGCCAGTTCCTCCTGATCTGTGATATTTCCGGCAATCTGTGCACTGTTGATCAGTCTTCCGTCACTCTCATACACGAACTGGATTCCGGTTCCATCTTCCTGTTTTGATCCAAAAATTTCTTTGTCCTTTAAAATATAAAAATAGGGTCTCATTTTTTCCGGATCTCTTGGCGCCTTCGGTCCTTCCATCCTTATTATTCCTCCTGCTTTTCCTGTGTTAACTCAAGATAACTCCATTGTAACAGAACTCCCGGTGCTGTACACCGGGAGAAACTATAGGAAACCTTCCTGCAAAATATATGATTTTATTACCGATAGATCCGGTAATTTCCTGACAAAGCAAGCATTGCAAAAAGATACAGAAAATTATCATAATACCGTCTCTCGCCTGTCCGAAGCGGTGTATTCCAGAAACGTCTTACACATTCCTCTGCATACGGTCCGTCTGCGGCAAGTGAGGCCTGTGCATTTACCGCAATAATTGCCGTCGGATGAAGTGCTTTTTCTTCCAGCCTGGTGCCGTCAGTCAGAAATACCCCATCCCAGTGTTCCGCCTGTTCTTCACAGTAAAATTGCTGCAGCTTATTGGCATTTTCCGTCTGCCAGGGATCCGCGTCAAACCAGAGATGATCCATTCCGATATTGGCAATCGTACGATATGCATCGCTGTAGTACCAGTCATGACGGCCGAAAATCTCCTGATGCTGTGCATGCGGTGTTCCGTCATAATCTGCATATTCCGCAGATAATCCAGTTCGGAAGTGACATGCCGTGTGAAGATATTTTCGGCTTGCGTCCGCTGCCTTTTTCCAGAATTCATGATCGCAGGGATCTGCCCACAACGCAAACAGCTCATAAAAGTGCGGCAGATGATAGGATGGATCACTGAACTCAAAAGAGGTAACAAATTTGATCAGATGATTTTCCGGATTCCACATCGGCTCTCCCGGATGCCCTGGCTCTCCCTTATGAACACATTCCCGTAAAATCGCTCTTGCCTCGCTGCTGTAATTGAAAATGCCTTCTCCATCTCCCCATCTCTTTGAAGCAAAAAAGAGCGCCATTGCAAAATATTCTTCTCCGTCCGGCGCCGGTCCGTCCGCGTTTCTTGTACCATCGACAGCACACGACCAGACAAAATAATTCTTCCCCGGACCATCCTCGATATACATATACGTCCGTACCCATTTCCATAAACGGTCAAATTCCTGTTTCCGGTTCATCTGGACGCACACCATCATTCCATATGACATGCCCTCCGTTCTGACATCATGATTTCCGGTGTCCTCCATGTATCCCATGTCCGCACCTGCTTCATGATAGAAACGCTCTTCTTCACTTCCATAAAAGATTGTTTCAAATGTTTCTTTCACTCTTTTTTCAATTTCCTCTTCGGAATATCCACACTCTTTAAAAATATTGCGGTATACTCCTGTTTCATATGCTCCTGCCATATTTTATTTTTCCTCCTGTCTGCCGTGATACGTTTCTGCCGGTCCAAGATAACTTTCTTCCGGCTTTTCCCCCATCGGATAAATCACGATTTTTTCGAGAACGAAGCCGGGTGTCACATGATAGACCCGAAGTGTATTGAACCCTGCTCTGCATTTTATCGAAACTGTTTGTCTTCGAATCTGACTCAGAACACCTTCTGCCCATTTCTCTGCCTGATCACCGACCTGATAATCTTTCTCCACTGCGTTTACGGTTTCTGTCATCTCTTCATTTATCCTGACCGCATAAAGAAGTTGATTCTCTCTGGTAACCGGATTGGATGGCTGCATATAGAATTCTGCTTCATATGTTCCGCTTTCTTCCAAAACAAATTGATACTCCAGATACGGCGCATCCTGTCCCGGAACTGTGCAGGCATCGGATGGAAATGCCTTCATCGCTGAATTCGTCTTTCCATATCCCTGCAGATTTTCAAATTTTACCTGTCTGTCTTTGTAATTTCCAGGAACAGAATTTACATAATGTGCCGCTTCGATGCTGAGATACCCCATTGTATCCACAAATACATTTTTCTTATCCTGTAGATTTCCTGTATAAACCGGCACTGTAATCTCACATTTTCCTTCCGGTGTTGCAATCTCGAGCGAATCCTGAATAGTATCCTGGTTCGTTTCCGGTAATCTCTGTTTTATCAAGGTAAGATTCAGCCGCACTTTCTTCTGGCTCACGCCATCCAGCCATCCTTCCATCGGCTCCACAGACAGCCAGCCCGGTTTTTTCAGAACTTTGTACTCTGCCTTTAAATCACTCCGGCTATATAGGGTGACGGATGCTCTGGTACAGTCCGGATTTAAGAAATCCTTTAATTTCATCGTGTTATCCAGCCACGGGCTTCCTTCCGCATGCTGCGCCGTGCCGTCTGCTGCCACAAGGATGGATCTTTTCTTTAATGGTATGACCCGCATAACGACTGGATTCCTGCATTCATCTTCATTCCAGTGTGTAAATCCAATATGCTGTGACATTCCCATTCCATACCATCTTCCCTGATCCATCTGATGATACATTTCCACAGCTTTTCGATCCTGTTCCATGCATCTTTCCACTTCATCCCCATAATCATTGGCACAGACCGCACCAAGATTAGCATAATAATGATTCCAGCCTGCAAGAATCTGCATCTTCACAAGATTCATTGTCCCAAATGCCGGATAATATACAAGCGCGATAAATGCGGACAGATTCTGCGGATTCGTTTTTTCAATTGTTTCATATACGTCCTGCAGTTTTTTCAAAAGCTGCTCTTCTTCTTCGAAGATCCTGCTGCTTTCCTTTTCCTGCACCGGATGATACGTCTCCGGGTTCAGTGCTTCCGGCCTTCTTCTGTGGATGATTTTTGTGTACTGCTCTAAAATGTCTGCAATAGTGTCCTGTGTCTCTTCTTCCACAGAACCGAATTGCTGTCTCACCCACTTTCTGGTGTACTCCTGCGTGCAGTTAAGCGCCCTGCTTCCCCAGCGATCAAAGTCATACGCCATGTCCAGAAAAAAGCTCAGTGGAAATTCCTGTGTGGCGATGTCTCCGACATTTACCATCCAGAGTTCCCGCACACCAAAATCGTATGCCATACTCATCTGCTCCCAGATTTTCGGCAGATAAGAACTGTTGATCCACTCATAGGAAACCGGCCATCCGTGGTAGTCCAGATGATAATACATACCATAGCCGCCCGCATGTTTTCGCATCTCTTCTGTTGGAAGTGTCCGGAGATTTCCATAGTTATCATCACAGAGCATCAGAATCACATCCTCTAACTCCTCTGCTCCCATTAGTCCCTTTGTTTTTTCATTTCCATAGAAAAATTCTTCTACTTCTTTGTATAAGGCTATCATGCGCGGAACCTTGGTCAGATCAGGATTTACACGTTCCTGAATCAGTTTTTTCTGCGTTTTCAGTACATCCCGCAGCAACTGAATATTATCTTCCAGTGTTGCATTCTTTCCCATGATCGCAGTATCCGCTTCTCCACGCATGCCGACGGTGATTACATTTTCAAACTTTCCGCTTCTTTTCAGTCCATCTTCCCAGAATTTTGTAATTCCCTCTCTGTTTGTTCTGAAATTCCAGGCATCTCCGTAAACAGAATTCTTACCTCTGAGATATTTGTATTCTTCCCCCTGCCTTAAGCACGGCTCATGATGTGACATTCCCATAATAATTCCGTATTCATCTGCAAGCTCCGCATTTAAGAGGTCCGGTCCATCATCTGCAAATCTTGCGCTCCACATAGCCGGCCAGAGATAATTTCCTTTTAATCTGAGTAAAAGTTCAAATACATGATCATAAGCTTTTGCATTAAAGCCGCCAAAATTATGATTGCACCAGTTTCCAAATGCCGGCCATTCATCATTAATAAAAAATCCCCGGTATCTGACGGATGGCTCTTTGCTGATACAGGCCATGTCTTCCCTCAGTTCTATCTTTTCCTGCTTTGGCGGCATCAGTCCGCACCAGTCGACAAACGGTGAGACTCCCAGCATTTCCGATAAATGAAAAAGGCCATAAATCGTTCCTCTTTTGTCGCTCCCGGCAATTACAAGAAGGTTCGATTTTGTCCTGTTTTTTATTTCAGGAAAAATCCATGCATAGCATTCTCTCTTTTGTTCCAGCTCTTTTAATTCCGCACTCCCGGCTTCTTCCAGCTTTTTCAGGAAGCTGCTTTTTCCTTTCGTCGCGGCAATGATCGTCCAGTCCTCCCCGCTGCTTTCCAGTGTTTCCGGTATCTCTTTTTCTACCAGAATCTGCGGTTTCTTTCCCGATACAAGTTCCACATCGTGTGCTACCTTTTCCGTAACTCTGATTACGCCCGGAAAGGCACTTTGCTCCAGACAAATTCTCATAGGATTCCCTCCCGTATTTTATAAAAAGCCCCCATCTGTTTACTGGTTATCACCATTGTAAACAAATAGGGGCCTTCGGACTATTTAGTTCTTGTCATTCAATATGCAAAAATTGCTATTCTTTTTGTTCATTCGTTGATCGAGCTCTTTCTGTAAATCCTCAAAATAGCTCTGTGGATCGCATGCGTTGTATGCTTCCATATAGGAATTCCATGTTTCTTCAAAATTCTGTGCCAGAATCACCTGCGGAAGCCACCGGTGTTTTACTTCATCCATCCGTTCCAGTGTCTGTCCTGCCTGTGTATTTGATGTCAGTGAATTGGTATACGAATACATGGGATACCACACTCCCGGCGCATCATTTCTCCCAAGCATATCTACATAGTTTGTTACTCCATACGCCTCAAAACATTCCTGTATATCCCGGGGCTGGCTTTTCCAGAATTCTACCGGTTGATTTTCCGGCGAAAATGCATTGATTCCATCTGACAGCATTCCTTCACTCCTTGGAAAATAGGAATATGTACAAAAATGCGTCTTTTTCAGTTTCCGATCATTTACCCTTACGCCCTGCTCCTCATTCAGATAAAATATTCCGTTTTCGTCTATCGAATAATCCAGATTTTCTTCTCCCCAGAAACGTAATTTCGTAATCTCCGGATCAAGGAGGTTATTTACAAACTGCATTGCCCCTTCCGGGTCTTCACAGGAAATGGTAATAGAAAGTCCTGACGCGGTATCCAGCTCTGCTGATCTTGCCGTATGCCACTGATTCTTTACTTTTTTGTCTATTGTTATCGGAAGTGGCACATAATCACATCCATAACTGCGCAGATTTCCGGAATCATACGCTGTCTGTATGGCATAATAAAACTGCCATCTTTGATCCACCATACCAAGAACAGCACCTGTGGACAGCTTATCCAGATATTCTTCATAAGTATCCAGAAATGTTTCCGGGCTGATCATTCCTTTTTTGTATTCTTCATTTAATTTCTGATAGTATCTTTTGGCTGTCGGTGTTGTATTATAGTCAATGACCTGCAGTGTATCTGGATCTACGATGCAGCTCCCATCATTCGGATATCCATCCAGAAATTGAGGAACATTCTCCAGACAAAAGTATCTCCAGTCATCGCATAAAATAGCAAACGGAATATTCGGTGTTCCATTTTCCAGACAGGGATTTGCTTCCTGATACCGTTCCAGAAGATCAAAATATTCATCCACCGTCGTGATTTCCGGATAGTCTGCCCATTTCAAAACTCTTGTCTGAATCCAGAAAGCTTCTCCGCTGTGGATTACTTCCGTGTCCTGTCCCTGTGAAACTCCGAATTGTGGAATCCAGTAGATATGTCCGTCTGCCTGCCGAAACAGGTCCCACTGTTCCTCTGTCAGATAATTTTTTATATTGGGATAATTGTCCCAGTATTCGTCAATGGGAATCAGTGCTCCTGCATCATATAATTTACTTTCGCCGGAAATAAAATCCGGATACTCGCCGGCTGCAATATAAGCATTCAGTGCATTATCCTTTGTCTGTCCTTTCAGCCATGTTTCTTCACAATCGGCTCCGATCTGTTCAGCGATCTTCTTTTTCATATCATTATCCGAAGTGATCTCTTCCCCTGTTGTTGAAAAAAAGGCCGTATAATGACGGATCTGATTTCTGCTGTTCTGGCTCTGGTACAGGAGAGCAGCTATTCCAGCTATCATCAGACTCCCTGCCAGTAATAATATTGTTGTTTTTTTCTTCATTCTTTTCCCCTGTCTCATTTCCTCTTTCTATTTGTTATAATAAGCACCTGATATTCTGCAATAATACTTGCTAAAAATAACACCTAGGCCTCTGGCTTAGATATTGTCATTATTGTTTTTATTTTATTGCTTTCTACTTCTTGCACACCAAGGGCAGCCCCATGTTAGCCACTTCAATTAAATAAGCAAGCTAAAACCTGTAATAAAAAGAGCCTGACGCATCAGGCTCTTTCAAGGTGTTGTCCGAAGACGGCCACCGCAATTCATAACTATAATGTACCACACAGGGTGAAATCCTGCAAGAAATTTTAAGAGTTATATGTTTTTCCTTTCAGCAGTTCTGCCGCAAGTGCCTCATTGATATCATCGGACAGATTGTTTTCCTCCGGTTTGCCGAAATATGTTTCCATTGCATAGCTTAAGGTATCAAACGCACCGGAAATGACCTACTGGAATGGTACAGACATCGAATATTCTGGATCCAGGAACGCAACGTCTGCCTGTGCAAAAATGATCTTACAGCAGTTGGAAACCAAACCGCCCTGTTTTATTCGTGGATCTTTCTGGTATTGCACATTTTAACAAATTCCGGATCAAAATGCTTGACCGCAGTTCCCTGATAGCCAAGATCCAGTGAACTGATTTTCTGCATCTCCTCTTCAGTCAGTGTAAAATCCCATATCTGGAAATTCTCTTCGATTCTCGCTTTGTGAACCGATTTCGGAATGACCACAACGCCGCGCTGCACATTCCAGCGCAGAACAACCTGTCCTACGGTCTTTCCGTGTGCGGCAGCGATTTCTTTTACCATCTCGTTGTCAAACGGATTGTGGCGTCCTCCGCCGAGCGGTGCCCATGCCTCCGGCACGATCTGGTACTCTTCCATGACTTTTAATGCAGACTCCTGTGCGAAGTACGGATGCATTTCAATCTGGTTTACCATCGGACGGATCGCTACCGTTTCCAGTTTACGGTATCCTGCCATGAAATCACCTGCAGGCTGATGGATAAACATCAGATCGATGTAGTCGGTTCCAAGCAGTTCCAGACTCTTTTCTACGGTTCCTTCTGTCAGATACTGGCTTGCCCAGATTTTGGTGGAGATGAAAATGTCCTCTCTTGCCACACCGGATCTTTTGATTCCGCGTCCGACCGCGCGCTCATTCATGTAAGCCTGTGCAGTGTCGATCATGCGGTATCCGCAGGCTAATGCGTCCACAACCGCCTGCTCTGCCTGATCTGGTGTCATCATAAAGGTTCCGATTCCCACTGCCGGAATCTGCACCTGATTGCTTAATGTAAAGTTCATCATCATAACCTCCCTGTTTTATTTTGATGTGTGATATTTTGTTATTTCCCTGTCTTTGTAGCTTTAGCTTATCACCCGGGAGTTGCTACCGGTCAAGGACTTTTTTAAAAAAATTTCTAAAATCTAATCGTTCATTCCTATTTCGTATCGACTGAAATATTTACAAAAACGTCATATCATGAATTCCGTTGTCCATGATATGACGTTTTTCCTCTCAGCATTCGGTTTTCTATCTTTTTATCTTTTCAATCCTGCACTCATGTTCTTTCGTCTTTTTATTGTAGTTAATTCCCACCAGAAGAATATTTCCTGTATATTCCAGAATAGAATCCGGATATTTTTTATCCCAGATCTGCTCTATGGCAGTATCTGTGCTTTTGTTCCACTTAAGTTCTACCAGCAGCGCCGGATAACTTGTTCTGTATTCCGGTTTCGGAAGATAAACAAAATCTGCAAAACCGCGTCCGGTCGGTAGCTCTCTTACGGGTTGGAAATAATACTGCATAGAGCTTAAATATGCTATCGTAAGCACGCTGCTCAGGGAATTTTCATCATTATATTGGATCACCGAACTGTACTCCTGATGAATTCGCTCTATCCCATCTGCTACCGCTTTTTCATCCATATCCAGGGTTGCATCCAGCAAATCTGCGGATTCCTTCTGAAAAGTAATCATTTCATTCCATTTATTGCGTTTCACCGCATTGTTTAATTCATGTCTGATTTCCTCATTTGGAATAAAAACCTGCTCCCTGTCCTGATCGTAAGCCAGATATCCCAAGTGGATCAGATACGTCAGTACATCATCCCGGTTGGCGAAGCTTACGGTATCATTCTGGAAAGATGTCACATCCACATCCACGGCGGCCCCCGACATCATTTCTATAATTGCCGCCCGCAGTCCGTCGAAATTCATGTTAATCAGTGGCACGATTGCTTCATAGCTGCCGGTATTGGACCAGTAGCTTTTATATTTTCCATTCAGCATCAGGCTGACAACGGCTTTTGGATTATATACCTGATACCCTTCCAGAGAATATCCATCATACCATAATTTCACCTGCTCATAGATCTGTCCGTACCTGTCGCATAAATCATGCACTTCCTCTTCTGTAAAGCCAACATACGGTGCCATTCTTCCTGCATCCAGCATGGTAAATTCTTCAAAATTGTTGAGAGCGGACTGTGTCTTTAATTTCTTGATCGGCAGAATTCCTGTCAGATACGCCAATGCAATATATTTTGACGGTTCTGACCCTTTAAACATGCCACGCAGAAAATCAATATACTTTTCCTGTACTTTATGATTCTGTGCCTCATCACGGATCAGTACATCCCATTCATCGATGATGACAACAAATTTGTTTCCGCTGGCAGCCTTGATATAAGACATCGCACCATAAGCAGTTTTTACCGTATCCGGAATCAACTCTCCGTATTTTTCCTTCAGTTCCTGCAGTATTCCATGATTGATATATTCCACAACCTGATCCGCATTCCCGGCGTCCATCATGCACCATTGTACATCAAAATGAATGACATCGTACTGATTCAGATGTTTTTCAAAAGACGAAGCCTTGCAAATCGCATAATCTGCAAACAGTGCTCTGGAATCACAGCCCTTGCTGTAGTATGCTGACAGCATCTCCGCTGTAATCGACTTTCCAAAACGTCTGGGACGGCTGCTGCAGATAAATTTTGATGTCGTACTGATTACTTTATTGGTGTATTCCAGAAGCGGTGTTTTATCTACATAAATTTCCGAATGAATGACTTCCGAAAATGCTTCATTTCCCGGATTTAAAAATCTTCCCATGGCGTCCTCCTGTTCACATTTTTTCTGACTGATACATTCATTATACACGGAAAAAACGCGGATTGGTAGACTTTATCTTTTAAAAAATGCTGCACCACGGATTCTTTTTCCATGGTACAGCATTTCCAAAATTTCTATTCTTGATTAAATATCCAGCGCCGCATGATACCCCTGATATACGGCATTGGTGATGGTAGATACACGTCTTGCGTCTCCGATCACGCGTACAAACGGCGCGGTATTACGGAGCTGCTCTACAACGTCGGTTCTTGCTCTCTGGCCGAGGGCGCAGATGACGGTGGTTCCTTCTACGAGGTGGCGCTCCCCATTCGCATCGGTGCACCATACGCCTTCCGGGGTGATCTCCTCGGCGCGGTAACCGGTGTGGACGGCTTTGACCTGTTTTTCGATTTCTTTTAAGAGCAGCGGGCGGTGGCGGACGTTTGCATCCGGGGCGAGGGCGTCGCGCATTTCGACGAGCTGAACTTCTTTTCCTTCCATGCCAAGAGAGATCGCACACTCGCATCCGGCGAGGCCGCCGCCCATGACAACGACTTTGTCGGAAATCTTGTCGAGATTGCGGTACAGCTCATTGACAACGACAACCTGCTCTCCATCCATGCCTTTGATCGGCGGAACAAGCGGACGGGAGCCTGCGGCGATGATGAGGGCATCCGGTGCTTCTTTCTCGACGTACTCCGGTGTTACCTCGGTGTTGAAGCGGATTTCCACACCTGCATTTCTTGCGAAACGCTCGTAGGTCTCGGTCAGCGCGAACATTTCCCGTTTAAACGGCAGGGCAATTTCGCTCTTTAAGATACCGCCGAGCGCTACTTCTTTCTCGCAGAGCACCACGCTGTGGCCTCTTCTTGCTGCAGTCCATGCCGCATACAGTCCTCCAGGGCCTCCTCCTGCGATGAGGACTTTTTTCTTCACCAGAGCCGGCTGTACTTCATCGCCCTCCATCTCTCTTCCGATCAGCGGATTGACGGTGCATCGTCTCGTGCCGGTTGCCGCACGCTCTGCCATACAGGTGAAGCACCGCAGGCAGTGCACGATATCTTCGGAACGGTTTTCCATGACTTTGCGCGGCAGGAATGGATCTGCGAGAAGGGCTCTTGCCATGTAAACAACATCGGCTTTTCCGGATGCGATGATCTCTTCCATCTGCGCCGGATCATTCAGACCGCCGATCGTTGCGACCGGAATGGAAACGTGTTTTTTGATCTCGGCTGCGAGGTAAACGTTGCATCCGTGGTCTTTGAACATCGACGGATGCGTATCGCCGAAGCCTCTCTGATACGTTCCGGCGGAAACGTGAAGCAGATCGATGCGGGACTCCAATGTCTGTGCGATGCGGACACCTTCTTCCAGATCATAGCCGCCCTCGAACAGCTCGGAACCGCTGAAACGGAACTCGATCGGGAACATCGGGCCGACAGCGGCGCGGACGGCATCGAGTACCTGACAGGCAAAGCGGCAGCGGTTTTCCAGGCTTCCGCCGTACTCATCGGTTCTGTGGTTGAAATACGGGGAGAGGAACTGGTTGATCAGCCAGCCGTGGCCGCCGTGGATCATGATCATCTCGAAACCGGCGCGTTTGGCAAGGCCTGCTACCGTTCCGTATGCCTGTACGATCTCATCAATCTGCTCTTTCGACAGTGCGCGGACCGGTACGCCGTCCGGGCGTGTCGTGTCGGACGGGCCCCACTGGCACATTTCGTGCTGTCTCGTTTTATCGGTCATGTAAGTTCCGGCATACATACCGGAATGGGACAGCTCCAGGCTCGGCACAGCGCCGTGGCGGGAAATTGCATCGGCAGCGTACGTTGCAGATGCCAGGGAATTTAAGACTGCGGTATCCAGATGATACGCATGGGAACCATCGGTTACCGGGTGTACCATGCACTCGCTGACGGTGACAGCTGCTGCTCCGCCCTTTGCGCGAAGCTCATAGAATGCTGCGGACTTCGGTCCGATACATCCGTCGTTCGTGATATCAGTTCCGCCCATCGGTGCGGAAAACATGCGGTTCGGGAAGGTCTTTCCTGCAATGGTAATCGGGCTGCAAAGGTGTGGGTAATCGTATTTCATTTTTGCTTCCTCCTCTTTTTTAAATCTGTAAAATACCCCATTTTTTTTTATTCAAACAGCATCCCCGGAAGGAAATGCAGTTTTTTGCCAATCGTTCTGGCAATGAATCCGACCAGAAGGGCTGCTACGATGGTTCCCTCGCGGACACCGTTCAGCTCACGCGCCAGGAAGAACGAAGCGGCAGCGGCAATGACGGCCATCGAAACATCGAATGCGATTTTCGTCACACCGAACTCCGTTTCCCATCTGGCAACAACCGCGCGGACAAAGGATTCGCCCGGCAGCATGACAACATCAGCGAGCACTTCCATGTAAACACCGACGCCGAGGATCAGACATCCGATCAGAAGATAAGCAACTTTTGCCGCATACATCTGCGGATTCAGTGCGTTTAACAGAATCATACTGAAATCAATGAAAAATCCAAAGGCAATGGATACCGGGATCTGAAGAAGGGATTCCGGTTTGAAATTCTTTCCGAGAATCACAATCTGGAGAACGATCAGCAGGATGCTGAAGATGATCGTAAAGTTTCCGAGAGATAATGCAAAGTTAAGACTTAATACGTAAGGGATCGAAGAGATCGGAGACGTTCCGAGATTTGCTTTGGTGATGAGTGCAACCCCGAGGGAGTTTACAAACAGTCCCGCAAGAAAAATCAGGTAACGTTTCAGAAGGTCTTTTTTGTTGTTTGTCATAGGTGCAGTTCAAATCCTTTCCTCATAATTGTAATTCTTTGTTATCTTATCACCAACCGCAAAACATGTCAACTTTTACATGTTTTATTTTACTTATTTTTTCTGTGGATTTTCCGGTGAAGCTGTGCTATACTCAAAAACACAAAAGCAAAACGGTTTTGAAAAATTATTTGGATAAAGGAGTTTCATGCGAATGGGAACTTTGAAATATGCGATTCTCGGACTTTTGAACCGAAATGAAATGACAGGCTATGAACTGTCGAAAGAATTTGAGACAACCTTATTTGAATTCTGGAATGCAAAGCACAGCCAGATTTATCCGGAACTGAAATCACTGAACGCCGAGGGGCTGATCCAGTATCGGGTGGAAATCACGGGAAATGTGCTGGAGAAGAAGGTCTATACGATCACCGATGAAGGACGGCGCGATTTTTCGGAATGGGAAGAAACGCTCTGCCCGATCCAGACGGCATCCAAGGATGAATCCCGCCTGCGGCTCTTCTTCCTCGACGGCGCTTCGCCGGATTTTCAGCAGCGTTTTCTTGCCGACCAGCTTTCCCAGCATCAGAAGCATCTGGAACATCTGCTGGAAAACCAGAAAAAGTTTGATGAAATCCCTCCCACAGATGACCGCGCGTTTTCGGATTATCTCGTCCTGCGCGGCGCGGTGTACCGGGAAGAAGCTGCACTGCAGTGGATTCAGGAATGCATCAAACTTGGTGAGCAGCGGTCTGCGGAATTAAAAAAATAATTAAAAAATGCAGAGAACCTGTTTTTTCGGTTCTCTGCATTTTTTATAAACGTATTTATACTTATTTCTCCATTGCCTTTTTGATCGCTCCAAGCAGCTCCTCATACGTCTCATACGCCGGGATCTGCGGATAGTCGGCTTTGATCTTATCGGTCGAGCGGAACAGGAATCCTGCCTTGCTTGCCTGAATCATGCCGAGGTCATTATAGGAATCGCCGCTTGCGATCGTTTCGAATCCGATAGACTGCAGTGCTTTGACCGTGGTGAGCTTCGACTGCTCGACTCTCATCTTAAAGCCGGTGATCTCTCCGTCGTCTGCGACTTCCAGGGAGTTGCAGAACAGGGTCGGATAGCCGAGTTTTTTCATCAGCGGTGCGGCAAACTCCGTGAAGGTGTCGCTGATCAGGATCACCTGGGAGAAGGTGCGCAGCTCGTCGAGGAACTCTCTTGCGCCCGGCAGTGGATCAATCTTCTCAATCGTAGCCTGAATCTCTTTCAGTCCCAGGCCGTGCTCTTTTAAGATTCCAAGTCTCCATCTCATCAGTTTATCGTAATCCGGTTCGTCGCGTGTCGTTTTTTTGAGTTCCGGGATTCCGCTTGCCTCTGCAAACGCGATCCAGATCTCCGGTACCAGTACTCCTTCTACGTCCAGGCATGTAATATACATTGTTATAATCCCCTTTCCTGCGCTGCCCGCCTTGTTTGCCGACGGGGTTTTGTTTTTTTTCACAGCATCACTTTACCACACTATATCATAGAATCCATATCACTGCAAATTAAAATCACGTTTTATTTTTTTATACGTATATATCTCTCTAAAATTACATTCTTTTTACAAAATCGTTGTTTTTTACAAATTCATATATTTATTTATATGTTTTTTGACTATTGATTTATTTTTCATAT
>ENA-OZMQ01000247-OZMQ01000247.1-human-gut-metagenome-genome-assembly--contig:-NODE-247-length-20457-cov-16.563278_pt1 | contig 20457 bp, 24 predicted proteins | sample MGYA00244189_ERZ653813 | MGnify/ENA primary metagenome ERZ653813 (study PRJEB26926, sample SAMN06164526) | human gut metagenome | biome: ENVO:00009003; feature: ENVO:2100002; material: ENVO:00002003...
TTAGGGTCTATCGACATTACGGCGGCAGTCCGCAGTCTGCTCTTTATCGGCAAGCTGAAGGACAGCCCCACAACGAGGGTGCTGATCCATGAGAAAAGCTCCCTTGCGCCGCCCGGACAGTCCATTGCCTTTTCTCTGGGAGACGAGAAAGGGTTTGCGTGGATAGGAGCTTATGACATTACCGCTGACGAGCTTCTTGCCGGGACGGACACCGCCAAGACCGAGAGCAAGACCGCACAGGCGCAAATGCTCATTCTGGAACTGCTTGCGGACGGAAAGCGTATGCCGAGCGCAGAACTGGAAAAGGCAGTCAATGAGCGTGGGATTTCCTCACGCACCATGAGGACGGCAAAGAGCCGTATCGGGGACAGACTTGTGACCGAGAAAGACGGCACAGCATGGGTCTGCTATCTCCGAGACTGACAACAGGAACACGGCAAGCGTGGCAAAGACGGCAAGGTTTTTATAGATACCTTAATGTTGCCGCCTTGCCTTGTTCCCTCATACCGACACCGCTCGATGATGAACAGTCACCGGGCATTTTTCATTTACAGGAGGATTTTGAATGAACAATACCGCAACCAACACCGCCACTTGCCCGACTGTCAGAAAGCAGATCGGCAAGACAACCTATATCGTCCGTGTCCATTTCAGCCAGACCGCAAAAGAGACGATGGAGGACAAAATCAAGCGTCTGCTCCGTGAGGAAGTCCGCAAAATGTGACTTCTTTTTGAATTTGATGAAAAAGTCCTTGACTTTTCGTCTCTGGCAAAACAGCGAAGTCGATCCTTATTTCCTGCGGTGCAAGGCTGGCTCCCTTTGACATCCCCCAGCTTAGGGAGGTCATGGCCTATGACGAGCTGGAGCTTGACCGCATCGGGGATCGAAAAACGGCGGTGTTCTTTATCATCTCGGACACTACGCAAACCTATAATTTCCTTGTGGCTCTGGCCTTTTCGCAGATGTTCAATCTGCTGTGCGAGAGGGCCGACAATGTTCACGGAGGCCGCCTGCCCCACCATGTACGGGTGCTGTGGGACGAGGCCGCCAACACAGGGCAGGTTCCCCAGCTTGAAAAAATCGTGGCTGTCATCCGTTCCCGTGAGATCAGCTTGACGCTGTTCTATCAGCAGTTGGCTCAGTGTAAGGCGATTTACGATAAACACGCCGAAACTATTTTGGGAAATATGGACAGCGTGATATTCCTCGGAGGCCGGGAGGCCAGCACCATCAAGGAAATATCCGAGAACTGGCTGGGTAAGGCTACCATCTCCATGCAGACGGACAGCCGCTCCCGTGGCCAGTCGGAAAGCTACAGTCAAAATAACCAGCGGCTGGGCCGGGAGCTGATGACACCAAGCGAGCTGGCGACCATGCCCGGGGATAAGTGCATTTTACAGCTTCGGGGCCTGCCCCCGTTCTATTCCCCGAAATACGATTTGAAAAAGCACCCGAACTACCGATATACGGCTGAAGCCGACAAAAAGAAAAACGCCTTTGACCTTGACCGGCTCATTAACCGCCGCAGGCGGCCCGGGCCGGACGAGCTGTGTGAGGTGTATGCCGTGGCTGTGCCGGACGATGGGCTCACAAGCGAGGACGAGGACATCCTCAATTATGATGACATCGACGATCCGGACGCCTTTGCATAAATAGGGCTTTGGGACAAAGTGTCCCGAAGTATGTAACCTGCCGCCAGAAATGGCGGCTTTTTTCATGGCCGGGAATACCCCGGAGAAAAGGAGGCTCTATGCAGTTTTTCACTTCCGCTATTGATACTTTGCAGACTCTTGTTGTAGCCCTCGGCGCTGGACTTGGCGTGTGGGGCGTTGTCAATCTGCTGGAGGGCTATGGATCGGACAACCCAGGTTCCAAAAGCCAGGGCATGAAGCAGCTCATGGCGGGCGGCGGCATCATCCTTTTGGGAACCACGCTGATCCCCCTGTTGTCTGGCTTGTTCTAAGGAGGGCTTATGGATTTTCTCACCGACTGGCTCACGAACTGGCTGAAAGAGCTGTTGATCAGCGGCATCATGGGGAACCTCGAAGGGCTCTTTGATACCGTCAATGCCAAAGTCGGAGAGATTGCGGTACAGGTAGGGACTACCCCGGCGGCATGGAACGCCGGGGTTTTCTCCCTCATCCGCCAGCTTTCCGAAACGGTAATCCTGCCGATTGCCGGATTGGTGCTGACCTTTGTTGCCACCTACGAGCTGATACAGATGCTTTTGGAAAAGAACAATATGCACGAGTTTGATGTGGCGAATATCTACAAATGGGTATTCAAAACCGCTTGTGCCATCCTCATTCTTTCCAACACCTTTGATATTGTCATGGCGGTGTTCGATGTGTCGCAGAGCGTGATTGCGGATGCGGCGGGGCTCATCCAAGGCTCCACCGACATTACGCCGGATATGCTGGCGGAGCTGGAAACCACGCTGGAGGGCATGGACTTGGGGCCGCTCCTTGGCCTGTGGCTCCAGTCCTCTGTGATCGGGCTGACCATGCAGATCATGGGGATCATCATTTTTGTTCTGGTGTATGGAAGAATGATTGAAATATATTGCGCGTCCAGAAGCGCCGCTTTTCATCCAAAGGCGGTGTGCGGGCATTTTGGGAACCCGGCTTTAGCAAGCCGGTAAAGAAAAGTATCAAAGACGTGAAAAGCGTCACTTTAGCGTCATCCGATTTACCCCGGAGGGAAACCACAAGGGGGACAATAGCGTATCGGAAAAATCGCAAGTTGGGAAAACCATCTACCCACGACTGAGCGGCAAGACGCAACATTGTGAATGAGGAGCAAGGCTAAACTGCTTTAAGGGCAGTCCGAGGCGGGATACTCGACCCGGCGGCGCAGGATGGTTGTATTCGCCGTATGTCATAGCGGAATGTGACAGGTAAACACAGACCGCACGATACTTATGACAGCCAGCCGCAGTAAGCGGAAAAGGACGAAAACCCACTACCGACATCACAATACGCTTTTTCCAAAGTGTCTAACTGGAGATTGCCTAAACCGGAACGCCGGAACTATCCGGCTATGCGTAATGCCGCAAGGCGATAAATTTCAAGGGGTAAAAACCCAAGAAAGATGACGCTGAATATCCGGCATGGCAACGGAGCCTCCGTAGTAGTCCGAGGGCGGGAAAGCCGTCTACATGGCGAAGGGAGGCAGGATGTCAACCAATTCATAAAAAGGAAAGGTGCGTGAGGCATTATGAGAAGTCCTGAAAATGTGTTGGAAAGCCTAAAATCCAAGGCGTGTAACAAGAGCTACAAGTACGAGCGGTTATACCGCAACCTGTACAATCCACAATTCTATCTGCTGGCATATCAGCGGATACAGGCGAAACCAGGCAACATGACAGCCGGAACAGACGGCAAAACCATTGACGGAATGGGAATGGCAAGGATAAACGCCCTCATTGAAAAGATGCGGGATTTTAGTTATCAGCCTAACCCGGCAAGGAGAACGTATATCCCGAAATCCAATGGGAAAATGCGTCCTCTGGGGATACCGTCATTCGACGATAAACTGATACAGGAGGTGGTGCGGCTCATCTTAGAGAGTATTTATGAGCCAACCTTTAGCGACTATTCCCACGGTTTCCGTATAAACAGAAGCTGTCATACGGCACTCAAATATGTGCAGAAATATTTTACGGGGACAAAGTGGTTCGTTGAGGGAGATATAAAGGGCTGTTTTGACAACGTAGACCATCATGTGTTGATTGCTATTTTGCGAAAGCGGATTGCAGATGAACATTTCATCGGTCTGCTCTGGAAGTTCTTGAAAGCTGGATATATGGAGGATTGGAATTATCACAATACTTATTCCGGCACTCCGCAAGGCTCCATCATCAGCCCTATCCTTGCAAACATCTACATGAACGAACTGGATAGCTATATGGCAGAGTATGCAGAGAAATTCAACTGCGGAAACCGCCGTAAAATCAATCCTGCGTTCAAGAAGAAGCTGGATGTCTGCCGGGGGAAAGAACAAAGGCTTAAAAGAAATCTCTCTAAAATGAGCGAGGAAGAAAAAGAGGGCTTAATTGCAGAAATCCGGGAACTGCGGCGTAGTCTGAAATCTATGCCGTATAGCGACCAGATGGACGATAGCTATAAACGGATTTGCTATATCCGATATGCCGATGATTTCTTAATTGGAGTTATCGGCAGCAAAGAGGACGCAGAACAGATTAAACAAGATGTAGGCTGCTTTATCCGGGACAAACTCCATCTGGAAATGTCCGAGGAAAAGACATTGATTACTCATGGACACGACGCTGCGAAGTTCTTGGGATATGAGGTCACAATCGCCAAAGGCGAACACAACAAAAAGACCAAAACCGGGGCTACCAGACGGGTAAACAATGGAAAAGTCTTACTTTATGTTCCCCATGATAAGTGGGTAAAACGACTGTTCTCCTACAATGCCCTCAAGATTAAATACGACAAACAAAATGGAAACAAAGAGGTTTGGGAACCTGTCCGGCGCACTCGCCTGTTGCACTTGGACGATTTGGAAATCCTAAACCAATACAACGCAGAAATCCGTGGATTGTATAACTACTACCGACTTGCAAACAACGTGTCTGTACTCAATAACTTCTACTATGTAATGAGATACAGTATGCTCAAAACCTTTGCTGGAAAATATCGGACACGAATCAGCAGAATTATCCGCAAGTACCGTCAAGGAAAAGATTTTGTTGTGGAATATCCGAAGAAAAACGGCAAGGTCGGAAAGGTATTGTTTTACAATAATGGGTTCCGCCGGGACACTAAAGTAGAAAGCGGAAATCCTGATATAGTAGCAAGAATTTTTGAGAATTATGGGCGTAATAGTCTTATAAAAAGACTGCAGGCAAACAGGTGTGAGTGGTGTGGCGCAGAGAATGTGCCGCTTGAAATACACCATATACGAAAACTCAAAGATTTAAGTGGCAGAAAACAATGGGAAATCGCCATGATTGGGCGTAAGCGCAAGACAATGGCACTCTGCGTCTACTGTCACGACAAGTTACACGCGGGGAAATTAGACTGACATCTGGAGAGCCGGATACGCTGAGAGGTGTAAGTCCGGTTCGGAGGGGAGTTCTCGGAAACCTGCCATAGTGATATGGTAAGGCGCCGGGTTCTTACCCTACTAATGACCAGTCTGGCCCCTCTCCCCGTTGCCACGCTTTCCAACCGGGAGCTGGGCGGCACAGGGCAGAACTACCTAAAATCCCTGTTCGCCGTGGGCTTTCAAGGGATGCTCATACTGGTCTGTGTTGCGATCTATGCGGTGCTCGTCCAGGGCATCGCCACAGGCGGCGATCCGATTGGAGCGATATGGGGAACCGTAGGCTATACGGTTCTTTTGTGCTTCATGCTGTTTAAGACAGGCGGCATCGCCCAGCGCATCTTCGGGGCGCATTAAACGGACGGACTTCGGGACAATTTGTCCCGAGGCCGGGAAAGGAGGAAACGATTTTGGATAAGGATGTCATATTAACTCCGGAACAGATCGCCGCCGAGGAGCGGCGCTGGCTGTTCGATGCGCCGATTGCGGAGCTGGCCGAGGTAAAAGGCGTGACGGTGGACGAAGCGGTTAAGCTGCGGACGGACGCAATTTTGCAGGAGGCCGCTGTTCCCATCGAAGTCACGGTTCGCCCGATTGAGCCCCAGGGCAAGCTCATCGGCTTTGCCAGCGTCAACTATGGCGGTGTAGTGATTGACGATTTCAAGGTGGTGGATGGTAAGAACGGGATTTTCCTCGGGGCTCCCAGCAAACCCGATCCCACCAGCAGGACGGGCTACCGCTCCACGGTGCGGATCAATGACCGGGCCACCCAGGAGCGGCTCAATGCGGCGGGAGCCCAGGCGTACCATTCAGCGGTGGAAAAGCTCATCGCCCGGGCCGAGGCAGTCCGCCCCACCCCGATCAAGGAGCAGATGGCACAGGCCGCAAGGGAGGCCGGGAAGGAAAATGCCGCCCGAACCGCCCCGGCAAAGAAGAAGGAGGCCCGGGATGACAGGTGATGTGACCTTGAGACAAATTGTCCCGAAGTCTCCAGCCTGCCCGGAGGGGCTGTTTTTAATGGACGGGATTGAAGGGCTGCGCTCTTTGCCGAAGCACTCGGTTGATATGCTCCTTACCGATCCGCCCTATGGCACTACCCGGAACTTTTGGGATGTGCCGCTCCCGCTCCCGGAGCTGTGGGAGGCGGTCAAGTGGGCGGTCAAGCCGGAGGGCGCAGTGCTGTTTTTCGCACAATGCCCCTATGATAAGGTGCTGGGGGCATCCAACCTCTCTATGCTCCGCTATGAATGGGTGTGGTACAAAAGCAGGTGTACTGGCTTTCTCAACGCAAGGCGGGCTCCCCTAAAGCGGACGGAAAACATTCTGGTGTTTTATCAAAAATTGCCCTATTACGATCCGCAGTTTGAACAGGGCAAGCCCTATAAGAAAATTTCCCGGACAGGGGACAACAGCCCCAACTATGGAAAATTCCTGCGTTCCAGCAGTGGATCAGAGGATGGCCTTCGTTTCCCCGGAAACCTGCTGGCCTTTTCTTCCGTACAGCGTACCGTCCACCCCACGCAGAAACCCGTGGAGCTGTGCGAGTATCTCATCAGAACCTATACCCGGCCCGGGGAGGTAGTGGCAGACATCTGCGCTGGCTCCGGCACGACTGCTGTGGCTGCTGTCAATACGGGCCGCCGCTTTGTATGCTTTGAAACCGCCCCGGCCTTTTACGCCCCAGCTACAGAACGCATCCGGCTGGCTACTGAGGCGGTCAAAGCCGGGCAGAAAGGAGTATAACTATCGGAAACTATTCTATCATTTACGCCGATCCCCCTTGGCAGTACCAGCGCAGTAAGGTACAGGGGGCGGCAGAAAACCATTATCCCACAATGGGGATTGACGAGCTGTGTGCGCTCCCGGTGGCTGATCTGGCCGCCCCGGACAGCGCACTTTTTTTGTGGGCGACTTTCCCCCAGCTCCCGGAGGCCCTGCGGCTCATAGAGGCGTGGGGCTTCCGCTATAAGTCGGTGGCCTTTGTCTGGCTGAAAAAGAATAAAAAGGCAGACAGTTGGTTTTATGGCCTTGGCTTCTGGACGAGGGGAAATGCGGAAATCTGCCTGCTGGCTACCAAGGGCCATCCCAAACGGAAGGTGGCAAATATCCATCAGTTTATCATTTCCCCGATTGAAGCCCACAGCAAAAAGCCGGACGAGGCCCGGGAAAAGATCGTGGCCCTTATGGGCGACCTGCCCCGGGTGGAGCTCTTTGCCAGACAGTCCCCGCCCGGCTGGGATGTGTGGGGAAATGAAGTGAAAAGCACGATCCCGGACTTTGGGCTCATGGGGCCCCCGAAAAATCAGCGATTTTGTGGGGAGAGGAGGAACAACGGAGCGGACGGACTTCGGGACAAAGTGTCCCGAGGTAGTCAAGCGGAGTTTGTGACGACGAGTCCCGAGGTTAAAGGGGCCGGAAAGGAGGCTGATCCATGCCCTATGTGAATGTACCCAACGACCTGTCAAAAGTAAAAACCAAAATGGCCCTAAACCTTACCAAGCGCCAGCTCATCTGTTTTGGCTGTGCGGCGGCGGTAGGCATCCCGTCCTATCTGCTGGCCCGGAGCTCTATCGGCAATACCGGGGCCATGTTCCTTATGCTGGCCGTGATGCTCCCGGCGTTTCTTCTGGCCATGTATGAAAAAGACGGGCTCCCGGCGGAAAAGGTGCTGAAAAACATCATACGGGCTCGGTTTCTGCGTCCCGGAGTCAGGCCCTATCAGACACAAAACATTTACGCCCCCTTTGCCGGGCGGGGCGCTGTGAGAAAGGAGGATGCGATTGCGAAAGGCAAATCCAACCAGCGGAAGAAAAACCGCAAAGGCTAAAAACCGGGCGGCCCTGTCCGCCCAGCAGACGATCCCCTATGTGGCGATGCACCCGGACGGGGTATGCAAGCTCCCCGGCGGGCTCTACACAAAGACCGTGGAATATGAGGACATCAATTATTCTGTGGCATCCACCGAGGATCAGACTGCAATCTTTGGCGGCTGGAGCTCATTCCTCAACTACTTTGACAGCTCCCTGCCGTTCCAGCTTTCCTTTATCAACCGCCGCTCCCACTCCCGGAGCCGCTATAAGGTAAACATTCCCCAGGCGGATGATGATTTTAACAGCGTCCGGGAGGAATTTACCGGGATGCTGAAAAACCAGATCGCCCGGTCTAACAACGGGATTGAACGCTCCAAGTACATTACTTTCGGCATCCCAGCCGGAGGGATCGTGGAGGCCCGGCCCCGTCTGGAGCGTGTGGAGGCTGATGTGATGGGCAACTTTAAGCGGCTGGGCGTTCCCTGTGAACCGATGGACGGGCGGGCAAGGCTGGCCCTGCTTCACAGCCAGATGCATCCGGGCAACCGGGAACCGTTCCGCTTTTCATGGAAGGACATCCCGCAGACGGGGCTCGGCACCAAGGACTATATCGCCCCGGACAGCTTTGACTTCCGGCACTCCCGCCTGTTCCGGGTGGGCCAGTATTGGGGCGCTGTTTCCTACTTGCAGATTTTGGCGTCTGAGCTCTCGGATAAACTGCTGGCGGAAATTCTGGAGCTGGATGCGGAAATGACCGTAACCCTCCACATCCAGACGGTGGATCAGCTAAAGGCCATCAAAACCATCAAGGGAAAAATCTCCGACATCGGGAAAATGAAGGTGGAGGAACAGCGGAAGGCTGTCCGGGCCGGGTACGATCCCGACATTCTCCCGCCCGACCTCATTACCTTTTCCAAGGATGCGGCGGAGCTTCTTGCCGACCTCCAGTCCCGTAACGAGAGGATGTTCCTTTTGACTTTTACGGTAGTCAATATGGCCCCTACCCGCCAGCGGCTGGAAAATGATGTGTTTACCGTGGGCGGCATCGCACAGAAATACAACTGCGCCCTCAAGCGGCTGGACTGGCAACAGGAGCAGGGCTTTGTGTCCTCGCTGGCCCTCGGCTACAACGAAGTGGAGATCCAGCGTGGTATGACAACCAGCTCCACGGCAATTTTCATCCCCTTTATGACAAGGGAGCTGCGGATGGACGGGCAGGCCCTCTACTATGGCATGAACGCCCTTTCCCACAATGTCATCATGGCTGACCGCAAAAAGCTGAAGTCGGCCAACGGAATGTACCTCGGCTCTACGGGCTCGGGAAAATCCTTTGCGGCAAAGCGGGAACTGCTCAATGTCTTTCTGACCATTCCCCAGGATCGGATTATCATTGTTGATCCGATGGGCGAATATGCCCCGCTGGTTCGCAGGCTGGGCGGACAGGTGATCGAGATTGCCCCGGACAGCCCCCACCACCTAAACCCGATGGATGTGGAGCTTAACATGGCCGCCGGGGAGAGCCCTCTTTCCATGAAGGCGGATTTCCTGCTTTCCCTGTGCGAGCTGGTGGTAGGCGGAAAGGAAGGCTTACAGCCCATCGAAAAGACAGTTGTTGACCGCTGTGTGCGGCTGGTGTACCGGGAACAGGCCCTTGGGCTTGATACGGGAAAAACCCCGCTTTTGCAGGACTTGTACGAGGAGCTCTTAAAACAGCCGGAGCCCGAGGCCCGGCGTGTGGCAACTGCCCTTGAGCTCTACTGCACCGGCTCCCTCAACCTGTTTAACCATCCCACGAATGTGAAAACCGACAGCCGGGTGGTGTGTATCGTGCTGAAAAACATGGGAGAAAACCTCCGCAAGATCGCCATGCACATCACAAATGAATTTGTGTCCCAGGCGGTAGATACCAACTTCCGGGAGGGCGTGGCGACATGGTGCTATTTTGATGAGTTCCATGTCCTGCTCCGTGATCCGCTGACCGCCAGCTATTTTGTGGCGGTGTGGAAAATGCTGAGAAAGAAAGGCTGCGTTCCCAGCGCCCTCACGCAGAATGTGAAAGACCTTCTGGCCAGCCGGGAGATCGAGAACATTCTGGATAACACCGACTTTATGATTTTGCTCTCGCAGGCGCAGAGTGACCGGGCGATTTTGGCAAGACAGCTCGGTATTTCCGAGCACCAGCTTTCCTACATTACCCACTCTAATTCCGGCGAGGGCCTGCTGTTTTACGGGAATGTGACCATCCCGTTTGTGGATCGGTTCCCGAAGGGGGAAATCTATGACCTCTTAACCACCCGACCGGAGGATATGAAGAATGAAGCGAAAACCGAATAAACCACGCCCGGAGGCCCAAACGCATACGGAACCCGGAGGCGGAGCTGCCGAGCCCGGCGACTCTGCTTTTGGAGCTGGCTCTGAACAGGAGCCCGGGGCGGCTGGTACTTCGGGACAAAGTGTCCCAAAGTCAAAATTCCGGCAGAAAAGCCAGCAGGAACAAGCGGCGGCATCCAAGCTCCGCATGGAAAAGCGGGGCGAAAAACGGGAGGCCGCCCGGGAAAAGCTGGCAAAGCAGAAGCCGCCCAAACAAAAAGGCCCGATCCGTAAGGCGGCGGGGGCCGCCGGATGGGGCGTTCACGGCTTTGTGCATGGCAAGCTCTACGAGGTGGAGCAGGAAAATGTAGGAACCGAAGGGGCCCACCGCTCGGAGCTTGCCGGGGAGGTTGTCCTGCGGCATGGCTCCCGGTTTGTAAAACGCAAAGTCCGGGAACATCCGGCCAGGGCAGTTAGCCGGGCCGAGGCCAGGTATCAGAAAGCGGCGGCAGATTATCATTTCCACACCGCCGCACAGGAGCACCCGGAGCTTTCCAAAAACTATTTTACCCGGTACTGGCAGAAACAGCGGCTTAGAAGGCAATACCAGAAGCGGACGAAGGAGGCCACAAAACAGGGAGCAAAAGCCGCCGGGAAAACAGCCGCCGCCACGGAAAAGCTGACAGCCCGGGCCGCCGGGTTTGTGAAGCGCCATCCAGTCGGATGCCTGCTGGCGCTGGCCTGTGTCCTTGTGATCGTCCTGCTCCAGTCCTGTTCGTCCTCGCTGGTGTCCATCGGCAACGCCGGAGCCGGAGCGCTGGGAGCCACCACTTACCCCTCTGAGGATGAGGCGATTTTAGGGGCGGAGGCGGCTTATGCCGGGCTGGAGGCAGAAATGCAAACCTACCTTGATACCTACGAAAGCACCCACGATTATGACGAGTACCACTTCGATCTGGACGAGATTGAACACGATCCCTATGTGCTCATTTCCCTGCTGTCGGCGCTCCATGAGGGGGAATGGACGCTTGCACAGGTGGAGGGCTCCCTGCAAATGCTCTTTGACCGCCAGTATATTCTGACGGAGCGTGTGGAGGTGGAGACACGCTATGACAGCGACGATGAACCCTATTCGTGGTACATCTGCTATGTGACGCTGGAAAACAAAAACCTGTCCCACCTGCCTGTTTCCCTGTTGAGCGAAGAACAGATGTCCCGGTACTCCATCTATATGTCCACCCTCGGCAATCGTCCCGACCTGTTTCCCGACTCCCCCTATGTGGACAAATACATTACCAACCCGCCGGAGGGTTATGAGGTTCCGGGGGAATATCTGGATGATGAAACATTCGCCGCTATTTTCTCGGAGGCAGAGAAATACATCGGCTATCCCTATGTGTGGGGCGGCTCCAGCCCATCTACATCCTTTGACTGCTCCGGCTATGTGTCATGGGTGATCAATCATTCCGGCTGGAATGTGGGCCGCCTTGGGGCGCAGGGGCTTTACAACATCTGCACCCCGACCAGCTCCCCAAGGCCCGGCGACCTTGTGTTTTTCAAGGGAACCTATGATACCCCGGGCGTGAGCCACTGTGGGATTTATGTAGGCGATGGGCGGATGCTCCACTGTGGCGATCCCATCGGATATGCAAACTTAAATACAAGCTACTGGCAGTCTCATTTTTACGCCTACGGGCGTTTACCATGATTGGAGGTCATTTATGGCAACGGCAAAAAGCATGAAAATCCAGGCCGAGATTGATAAGGTCAAGGCAAAAATCAGCGAACAGCAGGCCCGGCTCAAGGAGCTGGAGCAGAAAAAGCTGGAGGCGGAAAACAGCGAGATCGTGGACATCGTGCGTGGCATGAGCATTCCTCTTGCGGAGCTGCCCCTGCTGTTTGAAAAGCTGAAAGGCGGCGGGGCTTTGGGACAAAGTGTCCCGAAGTCCGAGGATGAGGAAAAGGAGGAAAACTGAATATGAAACGGTTTCGAGTTTTGACAGCGGCGCTTTGTGCCGCTGTTTTGTTATGCGGCTTTAGCGTTCCCGCCTATGCCTATGCAGGCGGCGAGGGCGAGGACTACGGCGATCCCACAATGGAAACCCCGGCCCCGGAGCCGACTATTACGCCGGGCGAGGGCTTTTCCGAGGAGGGAAACCTTGTAACCCGTGATCTGCTCTATGACGAGCACACCAACAAGCAGTTTATTACCGTCCAGACCAGCGGCGGCAATACCTTTTACATTGTCATTGATTATGACAAGCCTGTGGACGAGGAAGGCGAACAGTATGAAACCTACTTTTTCAGCGTTGTGGATGAGGGGGATCTGCTGGCCGCAGCCGAGGCCGCTGGCGTGGAACAGGCGGTCTGCTCCTGTCCGGAGAAATGTGCGGCGGGGATTGTCAATACCGACTGCCCGGTATGCTCTGTCAATATGGGGAAATGCGTAGGTGCAGAGCTTGAGCCCGAGCCTGCCCCGGAGCCTGAGCCGGAACCCGAGAAGCCGGGCAACGCCGGGATGATCCTTTTGGTGCTGGCTGTCATGGGCATCGGCAGCGGGGCCGCATGGTATTTCAAGATTTACCGTCCGAAACACCAGCAGGCTGACCAGCCCGAGGAGGACGATGGAGGGGAGTACCCGGACTATGACGAGTTTGAAGATGACGGCCCCCCGTGGGACAAGGAGGACGAAACCGAAGAAAAGGAGGAAATCAGATGAATTTTACCAGCAGTCCCTTTGAACGAATGATGAAAGAAAAACCCCGTCCCCAGGCTCCCGCTGAGAACAGGCCGCCCAGGGGCTCCGCCTGTTATGGCTGCTGTTACTGGCGGGGGATCGCCTGTGTGTCCTGCTACAAGGAGCTTTTGAAGGCCGGAGCTGGCGGGAGGTGATGGATTGTCCCGTGAACTGACACGCAAGGAAAAGACAGCGATCCGCTCTCTTGTGGTAACATGGTGCGCCAACTATGACCGGGAATACGGATGCCTGCCGCTGGATAGCGATTGCTATATGCTGGGTAAATGCTGGACGGGATCATACTGCCGCTATTTCCGGGAGTCCGTCCTGCCCCTTGATCCGGCGCTGGAAGCGTCCCTTATGAGCGAGGGCCCAAGGCCGGATTTTAAGATATGCCCGGTATGCGGCGGGCCTGTTCCCCCGGACAGGCGGCAGGCGTACTGTTCGGCGGCCTGTGCAAAGAAAGCCCACCGCCGCCAGCAACGGGAATATATGCGGAAAAAGCGGGGTGCATCCGTTGACAATTAGGGCCTGTAAAACCCGCTTATAGCAAGGCTTTCCGGGGCCATTTCGGGGGCCTGCCGTACCATTCTACGGTATGGCCCCGTTTGCCCCGATGCTGTCAACATTCATACAGCGGGACTTTGGGACAATTTGTCCCGAAGCACCTGCTTTCTGAGAGGAGGAATTATGCCGAAATATTACCCCATCAATGAGGAGGCCGCCCGGCGTGCCAAAAACGCCAACAGCTTTTCCGACTATGTTCCCGGCTCCGCTACCGCCGCTTACCGTGAAATGGTGGATCGGGCCTATGCCCTCGGGGAACGGCAGAAAGGGCGTGTCGATCCCATGTACCATGAAAAGATTGACGGGCTCATAGATCGCTATGCCCGCAAGCTGGCGGAGAACATCAACCAGAGCAATCTCATAGATGCCCGTGTACCCTCCATCCTCATCGCCGGAGGTTCCAACTTCCCGGTGCGGAAAAAGGAAAAGCAGAACGCCGCCCGGGATAAGAACATGGGCGAATATATGCAGATCGAGGGCCTGCTGGATAAGGTGCGCTCAACGGGCATGGGCGGGATCAGCGCAGACGATGACCGGGCTGTGGAAAAGCTGGAGGCAAAGCTGGCAGGGCTGGAGGCCATGCAGGAGGAAATGAAAACCGTCAATGCCTACTACCGCAAGCATAAAACGCTGGATGGCTGTCCCGTCCTGTCCGCCGAGGAAATCGGAAAGCTCCAGTCCTCTATGGCATCCGACTGGCGCAAAAATCCCGTACCCTATCCGTCCTATCTGCTTACCAACAACAACGCCAACATCCGCCGCACACGCCAGCGCATTGAGGATTTGAAAAGTCAGTCGGAATATGCGGGCTGGGCCTTTCCCGGAGGGCGGGCGGAAATCAACGAAGGAGAAAACCGCTTGCAGCTCTTTTTTGAGGAAAAGCCCTCGGAGGAACAGCGGCGGGAACTGAAAAGCAACGGTTTCAAGTGGGCTCCCAGCCAGGGGGCATGGCAGAGACAGCTTACGAAAAATGCCATCTATGCGGCGGGCCGGATGGAATTTTTACGCCCGGAGGATGGGCAGAGCCCTTACCAGCTCCAGCCCTTTGCCCGGAAAACGGAAAAGGATATGGCACGATGAAGGAGGTGTATTTGTGGACAAAAATCAAGGCTATTCCATTTTGAAGGCTGTGATGCTGGAAAATGGCAGGGGCTTTGCGCTGGGGCATCATCCCACAGCTCCATCCCCCTATGTCACATGGGCCTGTTACGATGATAAGAACGGCCAGCGGCAGTATGAATGGGGACATTACGGCAACGATCTGGCCGCTATGGAACAGGATTTTTCAGACCGGATAAAGGACTATCAGCGGCTTTACCATGTGGGGATCGTGCAGACCGAGGCCCCCGGCCTTTACAAGTATTACTCTACCCAGCGGCCTGTGGACATCGGGACATTCCCCAAACCGCCCCACAATGCCCCGGATGAGATCGTCAACTATGACCGCCGCATCCCGGTGGAGGGCGGCGCATTTCTGGCATGGGGGCATCTGACTTATACAAGGCCGCTGACCGAAAAAGAGGCGTCTGACTATGAGCTCCGTCCTGCCCCCGTCATTTCTGAATTATCCCGAAAAAATGATAACAGGCCCCTCTCGATTGCCCATCAGATGAAAGAGGCCGGAGCTCTGGCTGAAGCCAGCCAGGGCGATCCCATCCATAAGAAAAAGGCCCCCGACCGGGGCGACCGATAGGAGGATTTGTATGGAAGAAAGATATAACCCGATGAAAAGTGCGGAGATCGCCACCGAGCACAATTACAATATGCTGGATGGCGTTCTCAATAACCAGGCCCCGCCCCCGGAGGAAAAGGAGCTGGATAAGGTTAAGGAACCACCCCACAAGCGCCGGAGCCGGGAACGGGAGGAACGATGACAAAGAAACGCCGCCGCCCGATCCATCTCCATGTGATGGTGTCCGAGGAGGAGCAGGCCCTTATTCAACAACGCATGGCCGAGGCGGGCATCCGCAATATGGGGGCCTATATGCGGAAAATGGCCCTCAATGGCTATGTGCTCCATGTTGACCTCTCGCCCGTCCGGGAGCTGGTATCACTCCAGCGGCGGTGCTCCAACAATCTAAATCAAGTGGCGATCCAGGCGAATACCTACGGTGGGATTTACCCCGAGGAGATCGCCGCTCTGCAACGGGACTATGCCGCCCTGTGGGGGCCGCTGTCCGATCTGCTGAAAAAGCTCTCCGCATTGGTGGAGCTCTGATCCTGCCGGGGAGTGGCGTATGCCGCTCCCCGGTTTTCACTACTTCGGGACAATTTGTCCCAAAGTCAAGCTGGAGTAATAATGATATTTTTACATTAACTTTCCATGTTGTTGATTTTTTGATCTACAAAATTGAGCAATCTTTTGAATTGAATTAAAAATGGAATTTCATAAGGAAGTAGGTACTCTGCATCAAATGGTAGCTCTATTTTCAAAAGCATTTCCTTAATTAGTTTTAATTCATCTAAGTCAGAGGATTGTTCAACTTGGCCTAATACTGTTGGAATAAGGTTCTGTAAACTCATAACATTACCAGAACGCCGCACATCGACTTCATCCAAATATTTTTGCGTTGTCGGTGTACTGGTATTCCAACTATTTTCCATATTGCGAACTTCTAATTGCTTTTGCATTTTTTTAATTTCGTTTGCAGTCTCGTTATCTTGTTCCCTAAGACGCACTTCAAGTTCGTTATTCAACTCTTTTTTCGATTTTTTATTTGCACGATATGTAAAGTATGCCGTGATGATTGGGACGCTGATGAGAACTATATCTTTTATTGTTTGCAGGTCTATATTCATTGTACCTCTCCTTAACATTTTTTGTTATTATAACATATTTTCTATCCATAAACTATCTTATACTATTAGTGACTAAGGAGGCTTAATCATATAGCTACAACTTATATCCGGCCCTACAAGGTGGCGGCTGGGAAAGGCGCTGTCCAGACAATGGAGGAACGCTTTGACTATGGGCTTAATCCGAAAAAGCTGGGAGCCCTGTCCTCATACCTCTGCGATCCGGCCACGGCTCCCGCTGAGTTTCTGCTGGTAAAGAGCCAGTACCAGGCGGAAACAGGCCGGGCCGTAGAGCGTGGAGCCCTGTTTTTTCAAATCCGGCAGGCGTTTCCGCCCGGCGAAGTAACAGCGGAGGAGGCCAACCAGATCGGCTATGAAACAGCCATGCGCTGGACGAAGGGAAAGTATCAGTTTTTTGTCTGCACCCACACAGACAAGGGCCACCTCCACAATGTACGCCCGGATAGGGCAATGAGAAAAGCAGTATGAGGTACTGCCCCGTAAGATAACGCGGGAAACAACCAGCCTAACCGAAAGGCGAAAGCTGACACGGGAACACAGTACGGCTGGAAAGCGGTAAGTCACCTAAAGGCAATCGGGTGCGACTGAACCGCAATGTTAATCGGATATAAGGTATAAGTTGGATTTACTGAACGTGAGCTTCCAGTTTCTGTTATGTGCCGATAGAGGAAAATTGCCTGAAACCTCTGGTACGGAAAAGGCAAGTTATGGTTGTGGGCTTGTCGGTTATCAATCATTCCGTACAACCTGTAGGGGAACCTATGGTAACGAAGCGAAAGCGATACCGAGAATCCGAATTTACCAAGTCTCATTGCTAACCGGGGATGCCCTAACCAGGAGTGCCGCACGAAAGGGGGAATGAAAAAGCGGCTATGGCTTTGGAGCCTGAAAATCCTGCATGGGTACGGAGTGCTCGTAGTAGTCCGAGAGGGGTAATGACCCTTACATGGCGAAGGGGCACAGTTATTGCGCACTAAAATTAGAAGTTGATTAGGGAGGAAAACCTCACATGAAGCCAACAACGGAAATTTTAGCAAGAATCAGTCAAAACTCACTTGCAAATAAAGAAGAAGTATTTACAAAACTGTATCGCTATCTGTTGCGTCCTGACATTTACTTTGTGGCATACAAAAACCTGTATGCCAACAACGGTGCGGCAACAAAAGGAGTAAACGAGGATACGGCGGACGGTTTCAGTGAAGCCAAAATAGATAGTATTATCAAAGCATTGGCGGACGAAACCTATCAGCCCATGCCGGTGAGGCGAACCTATATCCAGAAGAAGAATAACCGCAAAAAGCTGCGTCCCTTAGGTATACCAACCTTTACTGACAAATTGGTGCAGGAAGTGTTGCGGATGATACTGGAAGCGGTATATGAACCTATCTTTCTGGATGTCTCCCACGGTTTTAGGCCAAAAAGAAGTTGTCATACGGCCTTAAAACAGTTGAGACGGGAGTTCAACGGTACGCGTTGGTTTGTTGAAGGCGACATCAAAGGTTGCTTTGACAACATCAACCACGCTGTTCTTGTAGGCTTGCTGAACAATAAAATCAAGGACGCTCGGATAACCAAGCTGATTTACAAATTCCTGAAAGCAGGATATTTAGAGAATTGGCAGTACCATAAGACGTACAGCGGTACACCGCAAGGCGGTATCATTTCTCCGCTACTCGCCAACATCTACCTGCATGAATTGGACAAGTTTGTAATGAAGTTGAAATCCGAATTTGACACGCCCGGAGTGGGACAAATCACACCTGAATACCGAGAGCTGCACAATGAAATCAAACGGCTATCCCACCGCTTGACGAAAGTAACAGGTGAGGAAAGGGAAATGGTGCTGGCAGAGTATAAGCCCAAACGTCAGAAACTGATGACCATTCCCTGCACTGCGCAGACCGACAAAAAACTGAAATATGTTCGGTATGCGGATGATTTTCTAATAGCAGTCAAGGGAAACCGTGAGGACTGTCAATGGATTAAGAGCAAACTGGCCGAGTTTATCGGAGATACACTGAAAATGGAACTCAGTGAAGATAAAACGCTCATAACCCATAGCAGTAAATGTGCAAGGTTCTTAGGCTATGATGTGCGTGTGCGCAGAAGCGGAAAAATAAAGCGGGGTGGCCCCGGTCATGTAAAAATGCGTACCCTCAATGGGGGTGTAGAACTGTTGGTGCCACTTAACGATAAAATCCGTCAATTCGTTTTCACTAAAGGTGTGGCGATACAGAAGAAAGATGGTTCCATGTTTCCAGTTCATCGGAAATATCTGGTTGGGCTCACAGACTTAGAAATCGTTTCAGTATACAATGCGGAGTTAAGAGGAATATGCAACTATTATGGTATGGCAAGCAACTTTTGCAAGCTGCACTATCTTGCCTACCTTATGGAATACAGTTGCTTAAAAACCCTTGCTTCAAAGCATAAAACCAGCCTATCCAAAACCATTGACAAGTTTAATGATGGCACAGGAAAATGGGGTATACCCTATGAAACGAAGCAGGGAAACAAAAGGCGTTACTTCGCAAATTACGCCGACTGCAAAGGCAAGGGCCCTGCTACGGATTACATCAGCAATGCTGCCGTTGTCTACGGATACGCAGTCAATACCCTTGAAAACCGGCTGAAAGCAAAGGTCTGTGAGTTATGCGGAACGACAGAGAGCGACCATTACGAGGTTCACCACATTAACAAACTCAAAAATCTCAAAGGCAAGGAACGGTGGGAAATCGCAATGATTGCCAAACACAGAAAAACGCTTGTGGTGTGCAGGGATTGCCACCGCAGTATTATCCACAAAAAGTGAGTTTTGTCTGAACGAGCAGTAACAGAGCCGTATACTCCGAGAGGGGTACGTACGGTTCCCGGAGAGGGTGGCGCAAACCTATCACAGCAATGTGACAAGGCGGTGCTTCCCTACTCCACCACATTTATTTCAATTCAACGGCCTTTGACCGCTCCCGGAAGTTCCATAACTTTATCGGCTCCAGCTTTGCCCTGCGGCGGCTCTCTGACCGGGTGTGCATTGAGCATGACCTCTCTGTGATCCAAAATCCAAAACAGCACAGCAAGGGCCGGTATCTCCATTATGGCCAGTGGATTGGGGAAAAGCCGCCCTCTGCAAAACAGCGGGTGCGGCTGGCCATCGTGGAGTCCCTGCAAAAACAGCCCGCCGATTTTCCGGCGTTTCTGAGGTTTATGGAGGAGTCCGGCTTTCTGGTAAAGCATGGCCGTGGCGGTGTGATCTCCTTCCTTGCTCCCGGGCAGGATAAGCCCACCCGCCTGCGGGCATCTACCCTCGGAGATGGTTTTGATCCCGAGGACATCCGGGCTGTGATTGCCGGGGAGCGTCCGATCCCGGAGCTCCCGCAGGAGGCCCCGGCTTCTGCCCGTCGTGTCAATCTGATTATAGACATTCAAGAGCGCATGGCACAGGGCAAGGCCCGGCCTATGAACGGTGGGCCAAGGTTTACAATCTGAAACAGATGGCTGCTGCGCTCCAGTACCTGCGGGAAAATGATTTGATGGACTATGAGGCGCTGGCGGCCAGTACAGAAAAGGCAGTAGAGCGTTTTCACACGCTGTCCGAGGAATTGCGGCAAACGGAGGCGGAGCTGGAAAAGACCTCCGGGCTCATGGCGGCTACTGTGGACTACGCAAAAACCCGGCCTGTGTTTGACGGTTACAAGGCGGCCCGGTACAGTAAAAAATATCTGTCGGAGCATGAGGCGGAGCTTGCCGCTTACCGGGCGGCCCGGGCCACTATGAATGAGCTTTTGGACGGTGCAAAACTGCCAAAGATGGCGGATATGAAAAAGTCCCGCCAGGAATTGGCGGGAAAGAAAAAAGCCCTCTATGCGGAATACCGCAAGGCCCAGGCGGATATGCGGCAGGCTGTGGCAATCAAGGCGAACATTGATCATCTGCTCGGCGTGACGGACGGGCGGGAAAATAAGGCCCAGGAGCGGTAGCGACAGGCCGCAGACAACAGGTGCATAGCGCCGGGACTTTGGGACAATTTGTCCCGAAGTTCAGCGGGTTTGGGGAGCTCCCCAACAAGTATTTTTGCGGGCCTGCGGCCAGCAAAAATTTCGGAGTGTGGCCACACCCGAATTGCTTGCCGTTTCGTGCGCTTCCGC
>ENA-OZMQ01000273-OZMQ01000273.1-human-gut-metagenome-genome-assembly--contig:-NODE-273-length-18543-cov-5.701969_pt1 | contig 18543 bp, 7 predicted proteins | sample MGYA00244189_ERZ653813 | MGnify/ENA primary metagenome ERZ653813 (study PRJEB26926, sample SAMN06164526) | human gut metagenome | biome: ENVO:00009003; feature: ENVO:2100002; material: ENVO:00002003...
CCGTCTTTCTCCACCACAGTCATCACTACTTCTTGCTGCTTAAATTGCAGCTCGATGGATTGCCATCCGTATTTGTTCTCTCCGAGCAGGATGCGCTTGCCTGCGTATTTCTGTGAAAGGGAGGAAGCAGCCTTTCCTTGCACTAACGGCAGTTGATAAGAACGCTGTTTCTTCTGCAGGCGCTTGTAGTCCTTACCGGGCACTAATGCCTGGTCACCTGTCTCCGGCAACAAGCGGTTCCAGACCAAACGACGCTGCCGACGACCGTCTATCAATGTACATTCGGTAATGACCACTACCATATCCTTATCCGGAACAATCAGAATGTATTGTCCCAAAGCCCCGTCAGCACGTACAGCACCCGGATATTCGCAAAGCCACATCTGATAGCCATAATCTCCTATCTGTCTGGTCATCATCTGCTCCACCCAGGAAGCCGGAAGCAACTGCCTGCCTTCCCAAACACCCCGGTTCAGCAGCAGCAATCCGAATTTTGCCAATGACTCGCTCTGGATATGCAGCCCCCAGCCACCGGTATTGATGCCTTCGGGGCTTAGTTCCCACGCAACGTCCGTGATATGCATTGGGATGAAAAGCTTCTGCTTCAGATAATCCAGCAAGGTCATGCCCGTCACCTTCTGCACAATGGCAGAAAGCATATAGGTACTAATCGAATCATATTCAAACTTCTTGCCCGGAGTTTTCACCGGTTTGGCAAGGAAGGTACGTATCCAGTCGGGAGTGAGATTGCGCATATTCCAGTCGGGAGTGACACCCGATGTCATGGTAAGCAGGTCGCGGACAGTCATGTCTGCCAGATTAGCGGAAACCGAATCCGGAAGAAGCTCCGGGAAGAAAGCACCGACACGGTCTGTCAAGCGCAAGCGGTTGTCTGCAATGGCCAGCCCTACGGCAGCCCCGACAAAGGTCTTGGAGCAGGAATACATGGTATGGCGATATTCCGGTGCGAACGGAGCCGGATAGATTTCTCCGATGACCTTGCCGTGACGCACCACCACCACGCTGTGGATGTCTGTTTTCGGCAATGCCATCAGTGAATCAAACAAGGCAGTGACAGCCTTGGAAGGGACTCCTTCTGCCTCGGGTGTGGAACGTGGCAACTCATTGATTTGTGCATGAACTGCCAACGCTCCCAGCAAGCCGAGAAACAAGAAGAAAAAACGTACTCTATTTTTCATAATTATCTAAGATATTTGTTCTACATGCACTGCAAATGTACAGTATTCGGACGCGAAAGACAAATAACTTGATAATTTTGTCGGAGGGGAACGTTCCTATAAGAAATGTATGGTCACCGCCTCTCCCTTGTTCAAATCCAACGGAAATACCGGTTCTTTGTAAGTATGCGTACGTCCTCCTATCTTCACTTGGGCACGGACGGCGCCTGTGGGCATCTTTAGGATGAATTTACCCGGAACAAGAGCGGTAACAACAGCCCTCGTTGCCCGTCCATCCTTCCAGTCCAGGTCTATGGAAGCACCGCCACGTACGCGCATTCCACGGAAGTTGCCGGTAGTCCAGCTATCCGGCAGGGCAGGAAGCAGATGGATAAAGCCTTCATGACTTTGCAGCAGCATTTCGCCGACTCCCGCCGCGCCACCGTAGTTGCCATCAATCTGAAAAGGAGGATGCGAACAGAACAAATTAGGGAAAGTGCCGCTACCATGACCTCCCGTCGCAGTATCGACAGCAGGATGCAGCAAACTCTTGAAGAGTTTCCAAGCACGGTTTCCGTCGCCCAAACGAGCCCAGAAGTTTATCTTCCAAGCACGGCTCCAACCGGTACCCTCATCTCCACGACGGTTCAAGGTCATCCGGCAGGCTTCGGCAAGCTCAGGGGTGGACTCCGGCGAAATCAGGTTTCCCGGATGCAAGCCGTAGAGATGGGAAACGTGGCGGTGTTGCACATCCACTTCCTTATAGTCTTCCAGCCATTCCTGCAAGTATCCTTCCTTACTGATTTGCATGGGCGGAAACTTCTTCAGGTCTGCCTCAAGCTTCGCCACATAGTCCGCATCACAATCCAGCAGGCGGGCGGCGGTAATGACATTGGTATAAAGCTCGGTAAGCAGTTGCACATCCATAGTGGGACCCATACAAATGCTGACGGGAGTCACGCTGTCACCCGGCACATAGAAGCTGTTTTCCGGAGAAGAAGTGGGAGCAGTTACCAGCCAGCCATGCGAAGGCTCCTGCACGGTGGTGGAACTAAAGAACCGGGCGGCACCTTTCAAGACGGGATAGATACGACGCAGATAATTCTTGTCCTGCGTATACAGATAGTGTTCCCACAAATGGGCACACAACCAAGCGCCACCGGTATTGGTAGCTCCCCAGGAGGGGTGTTCACCGGGAGCGGTATAATTCCATACGTTGGTCATCATGTGGAGTACCCAGCCATCTGCCTCATCGCCATAGAAAGTATGCGCACTTGCTTCTCCCGAAGGGACAAGGCGCTCCATCAACGTTGTCAACGGTTGATAGAGTTCGGAAAGACCGGCTTGTTCCAAAGGCCAGTGGTTCATCTGGATATTGATGTTCGTATGATAGTCCCCGTTCCAAGGAGTCGATACTCCATTTGCCCAGAGTCCTTGCAGATTGGGCGGCAGACTGCCGGGGCGTGTACTGCTGATGAGCAGATAGCGTCCGTAGTTATAGTACAAAGCAGCCAATGCCGGCGACTCCTGCTGTGTGAAGCGGAGGATGCGCTCGTTCGTCGGGAGCGTATCATCCGGCGTGGCAAGAAGCGTCAAGGAAACACGGTCGTAGAGGAAACGGTGGGCAGTGACATGGTTGGATAATGAAGAATGGAAAATGGAACATGGAGAATTAGCGGGGGTGGTGAAAGGACGGAGCAAGCTGTCGCAGACTTCCGCATAGCGTTCGCCCGGGAAGTCTGTACCGGCAGCGGCATAGGAGGTAGTGGCAGAAAGTATCAACCAGGCTTCCTGCCCGTTCTTCAAGCAGATACCATTTCCCGGGCTGACAGATGATTCACCACCGTTCTGCACGAGTTGCATCGCCACACGGTATTTCATACCGTCCAAACCGGGTTTACCGCTTTCCAACATGCCGTCCATCAAAAGGGTGTTCCCTTGGACAGTCACCAGGCTATGTTCTGCACGGCTCAAACGGGCAGAGAAGTTCAGAGTCCCTTCATGTCCGGCAACCAGATGAATCAGCATGACATCACGGTCACGGGAAACAAAATACTCACGGCGGTAATCGACATCTTCCAGCCTGAAAGCCGTGTATGCCACCGCATCGCGTAAGTTGAGCCAACGGCGATAGTTGTTTAATGGAGAATTGAGAATGGATAATGAAGAATTGTAGGTAAAATCTATATCCAAATCACCCAATACCTGATAGGTTCCATATCTCCCGTCAGTCTCCTGCTTCTTCGGAACAAAACTGCTGTACATCAGTTCCTGTGCCTCTCGGTTCTTTCCCTCAAACAACAGTTGCCGAATGGCAGGCAGACTCTTCGAGGCATCCGGATTGCTATAATCCGCCTCCATTCCGCTCCATAATGAAATTTCATTCAGCACAATGTGCTCACGGAGAATGCCTCCGTCGGGCATCATGCCCAAGCGTCCGTTACCCAAAGGAAGAGTCTCCTCCCAGATAGCGGCGGGCGATGTATAGTATAGCTGATGATTACAACTGTCGGCAGGCGCATCGGCTGCACGAAGCAGCAACGAGGCTGCAAGCAGAAATAGAGTGGCAAGTGTCTTCATATTGTTTTTTGATTCTGATTTCAGGCTGCAAACTTACCGCATACATTTTGCAGCATTACTGCATACACTTTGCAGCATTGCTGCATACCTTTTGCAGTGACGCTGCAAAGCAATTGCAGTAGCGCTGCAAAAGGTATGCAGTACCACTGCAAAATAGTTGCACTGATTTTGCAGTGGTTACGCACTGATTATAAGTTTATTGCATTTCGAACGAAACTACACCACGGACGTCGGCAGACGAAGCGCAAACGTATGCCTTGAACTTACCCGATTCGTACTTCCAAGCTGCGGAAGCCTCATCGTAGAACTTCAAATCATCCGGAGTAAGGGTGAAAGTCACACTCTTCTCCTCGCCCGGTGCCAGAGCGACTTTTGCAAAATGTTTCAGCTCCTTTACAGGACGAAGCACACTGCATTTATCATCGCCTACATAAAGCTGTACAATCTCTTTTCCGGCAATGCTACCCGTATTCTTCACGGCAACTGTCACCGTCAGCGTACCGTCGGCAGCCATGGTCTTGGCAGAAGCCACCGGTTTGCCATATGTAAAAGTAGTATAGCTCAAGCCATGACCGAAGGGGAAGAGTGCCGGAATCTTCTTGGTGTCATGCCAACGATAGCCCACCAGAATATCTTCCTTGTACTCCTGCTTAATGCTGTCGCCCGGATAACTGAGTTCATCGAAAGCATGTGCACCGCAATCCGTCAACTTGGCAGGGAAAGAGAAGGGCAACTTTCCGCTTGGATTTACCGCACCACTCAAGATGTCAGCCAGAGACTTGCCACCCATGGAGCCTAAATACCAACCTTGCACAATGGCAGGGACCCGGGATACCCACGGCATTTCCACCGCATTGCCGCTGAGAAGTACCAAAACGAGATTCTTGTTTACACCCAGCAAAGCTTCAATCAGTTCATCCTGCCCGAAAGGCAAGCCGTATTCCAGACGGTCGCCGCCTTCACAATCCTGGAAGTGGTTCTTGTTCAATCCGCCTACCAATACCACCAAGTCTGCCTTTTTCGCCATTTCCACAGCTTCTGCACGGAGTGAGTCTACCACATTCTGCGGAATTTCATCTGCACGGCCGTACATCGGACGACCGGCGGCATAGCCTTTCGCATAGGCTACCTTATCGCCATAAGCGGCACGCAAGCCATCCAGCGGAGATACCATATCCTTCACTTTCAGTTCGGAAGAGCCTCCTCCCTGATTCAGCAAGCGTACGGCATTATCGCCCACCACCAGGATATTCTGATACTTGGCTGCATCAATCGGCAGCAACGGAGCACCTTTCTTTACCACCGGAACATTCTTCAAGAGCACAATGCCCTCATTGCCTATCTCGCGGGCAGCGGCATAATGCTCTTCCGTAGCTACCGAACCATAGGGTTTCTGACGGTTCATCGCCGTACGGAATATCAGACGAAGAATACGGGAAGCCTTGTCGTCTATTGTAGACATCGGCACTTTGCCATCTTTCAACATCTGGAGGTAAGGGTTGGCAAGGTAATAATCGTTATAGGTAAATACACTCTCGGACGTCAGACCGTTGGTGTAAGAACCCATTTCAATATCCAGACCGTTGACGGCAGCTTCATAGGTGTCGTGGGCACCGCCCCAGTCGGTAATGACACAGCCATCGAACTTCCAGTCATCTTTCAGAATCTTGTTCAGTGTGAAATCGTTATGGCAGGCGTGCTGGCCACGAATCTTATTGTAAGCGCCCATAATGCTCCAGGCACCTCCTTCTTCTACCGCAGCCTTGAATGCAGGCAGATAGATTTCATGCAAAGCACGGTCGCTAAGATTCACATCAATATGTCCGCGCCACAGTTCCTGGTTGTTCAGCGCATAGTGCTTGACACAAGCTGCCACTCCGTTCTTCTGCAACTCCTGGATGTAAGGTGCGCACATCACACTGGCCAGATAAGGGTCCTCGCCCATATATTCAAAATTACGCCCGTTCATCGGAGTGCGGTAGATGTTGACGCCGGGGCCCAGCAACACATCCTTTTCACGATAGCGCGCTTCCTCACCGATGGCCTTGCCATACTTGGCAGACATGTCCGGATTCCAGGTAGCGGCCAGACAAGTCAAGGCCGGGAAAGCGGTAATGCTGTCATTGGTCCAGTTGGCATATCCCCAGTCATTCCAGTTGATTTCGGCACGGACACCGTGAGGGCCGTCGCTCATCCAAAGCTCGGGAATGCCGAGTCGCGGAACACCCGCACTGCTGAATTTACTCTGCGCATGGCAAAGGGCTACCTTCTCTTCCAGCGTCATCCGACTAAGGGCATCCTTTACACGTGCTTCAATAGGTTGTGCATCGTCCATATAGACCGGTGTCTGTGCAGACACGGTACTGATGGAGCATGTCAATAATAGGGTTGCTAAAAATTTATTCTTCATATCTTAATTGGCACATTAAATTATCATTTAATTTTAATCGTTGTCGTCGCCTTCTCCAGTCCATCAGCCGTAGCCGTCACCTTGACACCACCCGGTTCACCGTTGTTCTGCAGTACCACCAGGCACTTCCCGTAGAAAGCCTTGCGGTGGTTGTCCTTGAACTTCTCCATAGAAATAGGGCTTCCGTTGTCCACTCCGGCTATGAAGCCGGCACCTTCTACGGCAAAGGTCATATCGTTTTCGGCATTCGGACACAAATTTCCATCTTTGTCCAGAATCTCAACCGTAATGAAACTCAAGTCTTTGCCATCTGCCTGAATGGTACTGCGGTCAGGGCTGAGACGAATCTGTGCAGGTTCACCCGCTGTCCGGATTTCCTGCTCGGCCACAGTCTTTCCTTCCTTGCGGGAAACAGCCTTTACCGTACCCGGCTCATACTTCACGCGCCACATGACGTGGAAATCGTCTTTTCCCTTGTTGCGCACACCCTGCGACTTTCCATTCACGAAAAGCTCCACTTCGTCGGCATTGTTATAATATGCCCACAAATCTATGTCTTGTCCCTCCGTCCAATTCCAATGTGGGAAAAGATGCAACACCGCCTTGTCCGGACGCCACTCGGACTGATACATATAGTAGACGTCCTTCGGGAAGCCAGCCAAGTCGATAATGCCAAAGTAAGAGCTACGTGCCGGCCAACCGTAAGGAGTAGGCTCACCGATATAATCGAAGCCCGTCCAGACGTATTGTCCACTGATAAAGTCGTTGTTCTTTACATGGCGCATAGTACCTTCGTGACGGTTGCCCCAAGGAACATGACAGTTGTCGTAGGAGGAGCAAGAGAACGAGGCATCATAGAAAGGCTTGTCCCAACGTTCGGGCCAGATGAACATCGAATCACTCGGCATCCGGTAGTAACCGCGTGTCATCAGGCCGGAAACACTTTCCGTTACGATGAACGGCTTACCGGGGAAGTTCTCGGGAACACCTGCAAACCAGTCGTCATGGTAATTGAAGCCGATAATATCAAGCGCACCGGAACGGAACAAATGATTGTTCGGATTCGGCTCGTTGCAGCCTGCCGTCACGGGGCGCGTGGCATCGAGCTTTCTCACCATATCCGCCAGTTTCTTTGTCAGCAGTGAGTTGACGGACATTTCTCCGTCCTTTGCCAGCATATCCGCACTATGGCCGAAGTTCAAGACCAGGTTGGCCTCTGCCAGACTCAAGGTGTCGGCTTTGGCATCCGTCCACTGCTCCAGCACTTCGTTGCCGATACTCCACATGAAGATGGAAGGATGATTGCGGTCACGCAGGATAAGGTCAGTCAAATCACGTTCGTGCCATTCGTTGAAATAGCGTGAATAGTCGTGGCGGGTCTTTTTCTTGCGCCACATGTCGAAAGTCTCGTCCATCACGATGAAGCCCATACGGTCGCAAAAGTCGAGCAGCTCCGGTGCAGGAGGGTTATGGGAACAACGGATTCCGTTGCAACCCATTTCTTTCAGAATCTCCAACTGGCGTTCGATGGCGCGCGTATTCACCGCAGCTCCCAGGCAACCCAGGTCATGATGCATGCAGACACCGTTTATCTTCACTTGTTCACCATTCAGGATAAATCCTTTTTGTGCATCGAAGCGGAAAGTACGGATGCCGGTAGGAGTATAATAACGGTCGAGTACCTCGCCGGTCTCTTTATTCTTGAGGATGCTTTCTACCTTATACATATAAGGTGCATCAATACTCCAGAGATTAGGATTCTTCAATTCTATTTCCTGCTCCATTTCTGCCGGAGCGACAGGCATCAGCTGAGCTTCCGACACAGCCTCACCTACCACATGACCGTCGGCATCCACTAACCGGGTTTGCAGGACGACATCAATCAGAGGAATAATTTCCGAATCGAACACAACATATGTACCGTCGGCCTGCTGCACGGAATCTTCCGTCTGCGTCTCTACATCGTACTGTAAACTGGTACGTATCTTCAACCGGGCACTGTTCTTCGACACTTCTTCTGCCGTCACGTAGGTACCCCACTGTGCCACATGCACCGGATTCAGTTTCGTCAACCACACATTACGGTAGATACCGCAACCGGAATACCAACGTGAATTGGGTTGTTCGGCATTGTCCACTCTTACAGCAATCACATTCTTCTCCCCCCATTTAATATAAGGAGTCAAATCATAACTAAACGAGATGTATCCATAGGGGCGTGTTCCCAGTTCATGCCCATTAATATAAACGGTGGAGTTCATATAGACACCATCGAAATCTATGCGATAGCGCTTGCCCTCATCGACCTTATCGGCAATAAAAGTCTTACGATACCAACCTATACCACCAGGCAGAGCACCTCCCCCTGTTCCTGACGGATTGTCCCGACTGAACTCTCCTTCAACAGCCCAATCGTGGGGCAAGTTCAGTTTCCGCCAGTCTGCGTCATTATAATCTGAACGGGATGCCGCTGTATCGTCTCCCAAGCGAAAGGCCCAGTCGGCAGTAAAATCCAAGCTACGGTCATCGCCAGCTACCTCTTTAGGAGCATTGCAACCAACCAGCAGGGACAGCCCGATGGCCAAAGACAATATGATTTTATTCATGGTAATAAATATCTAAAAGATTATCGAGTGCCTATTCCTCTCTTACAGCTATTCAGAAGCAGGGAAGTTTCTGGCACCGGGGAACAACGAGACCGGCACCCGGAAGATTTCTCTCCCTGGCACCGTCGTCTATCATTCTGATTATAATTTTATAGTTTGCGCTTTTCCGGCATACTTCACTGTTGTGCCTTTCGCCTTTAAATCGAACGGTTGCGGCTGATCTTTGCTTACCTTCACTACATTGAAAGTACGTTCCTTCAGCATACCAGGGAAGTCACCCGTACGGTCACCGATAACCAGTGTACCTTCAGCATCGTTATAAGCAAAGGGTATAGTGGCATATTGTCCCTTCTCGTAATTATAGTTCACACCTTCATCTTCATAGAGTGTAAATGCACCGTCCTTACCCGTATAGACATAGAGTGTGATTTCCGAAGCCGGTTTTTCATCACTGTATTGCATATCCGGACCATAAGGTACAATGGCACCTTCGCAAACGTAGAGCGGAATACGTTCATAAGGAGCATCCACTGTCAGCTTCTGGCCACCGTCCACATACTTGCCGGAGTAGAAGTCATACCAACCGCAGCTTGCCGGGAAATAAACCTCGCGGTTGCGTGCACCGTATTCGTAAACCGGAGCCACCATCAGGGCAGAACCGAACATGAACTGGTCACCTATATTGTTGACGTTTGCATCAGCTGTGAAGTCCATTACGAGCGGACGCATGATGGTATAATCATTGAAATAAGTCATACCTGCCAAAGAATAGATATACGGCATCATGTTGTAACGCAACTTCGTATAATAAACGATGGAGTTGTAGCACGGATGTCCTGCCGGAGCGATATTCCAAACCTCACGGTACGGATACTGGCCGTGTGCACGGAACAACGGGCAGAAAGCGCCGAACTGATACCAACGGGTATTCAACTCTCTCCATTCCTTATAATCAGCATTTTCACGTCCAGTCTTGTTGAATTCCATCTGACCAGCCACATAACGGTTCTCTACACAGAATCCGCCGATGTCCATAGTCCAATAAGGGATACCGCTGACAGCAAAGTTCAGGCCGGCAGAGATTTGTGCTTTCATATCTTCCCAACGGGTAGCGATGTCACCACTCCAGGTGGCAGTAGAATAGCGTTGCAATCCTGCAAAGCCGGAACGTGTTAACAAGAAGACGCGTTTATCCGGTTCCACGCCGCGCTGTCCGTCATAGATAGCTTCGGCATTCATCAGCGCGTATGCATTGAAGAACTTGGCAGAGGGGCCGAGTGCTGTCGGACCGCAAAGGTCCTTGCGGTATTGCAAATCCGTACAGTCGCGTATGTTCGGTTCGCTGGCATCCATCCACCAGGCATCTATGCCGAGAGGATAGTAATGGTCTTGCATCTGCTTCCAGAAGAGCTTGCGTGCATCGGCATCGTATGCGTCATAGAAAGAGCCCAGATAGCCGGGACCTACCCAGTCTTTAATACTGTCTTTAATAGCCTGCTGGTATATCCAGCCTTTTTCGTCAAATTCCTTGAAGTGTTCGGTCGTAGCATAGAACTTGGGCCATACGGAAATCATCAAACGTCCATTCATGGCGTGGATGGAGTCGACCATTCCTTTCGGATCGGGGAAACGTTCGGGGTCGAACTCATGGCTTCCCCAAGAATCCTGCTTCCAGTGCAGCCAGTCGATTACGATATTGTCGATAGGAATCTGACGTTCACGGAATTCCTTCAAGGTGGAGAGAACCTCCTCACGCGTATTGTACTTCTCACGGCTCTGCCAGTAACCCATCGCCCATTTCGGCATAATCTGGGATTTACCTGTCAATGTACGGTAGCCGCTAATCACATCGTCCATATCATCACCATAAACGAAATAGTAGTCTATTTCATTCTGCATTTCACCCCACCAGGAGAGTTTGTTCTGTTCTTCATCAGCCACCGGACTCAATGCCCGCAGACCGCAGTAAGAAATTCCGGCGTCAGGCTTCCATTCTATCTTCAACGGAACGCGCTTGCCCGCTTCCAGATTGACAGCAAACTTATAGCTATTAGGATTCCAAGCCGTACGCCAACGTTCGGGAACCACCAACTCATTATCAATATATACTTTCATGTAGCCTGCATAGTAAAGGATGAAGCGGAACAAGCCGCTTTCTGCCGGTTCTATTTCTCCCTCATAAACTACGTCGGACCCTCCGAACGGGAACTCCTCAGGCAAATTAATCACCTTACTCAGATGTGCGGCACGGTCCAGATGTTCAAAATAAAGAGAATCCTCACGACGTACAAGGGTTTCCACGTCTTTCTTGCCCGGAATATATGTACCGGTCAAAGCACCTTCCTTGCCCTCTTTATCATAAAGTTTGAAGACATCACCCAGCTGTGAGTAATCGCGCGGGTCACCGAAACGGCAGAGCGAATAGCTGTCCCAAAGCACACCGTAGTTCTTATTAGACACAATGAAGGGTACAGACACCTTTGTATTATACTGGAACAGTTCCTCATTCTTACCTTTATAGTTGAACTCATCCGCCTGGTGCTGGCCCAAGCCATAGAAAGCCTCATCATTGCCTGCCGACTGGAATACTTGACGTACTGTATATCCTTTCGTACCTTCCACTTCCACCGGAGTAAAGGTCCGCCCGTCAGAGTCTTCAGCCAGAATCTGCTTGCCGTCAGCATCCGTGAAGCGTACCTCACCCGTTGTCTTGGACACAATGGCACATAATTCCGATGTCTTGACAGTCACTTCATCGCCCTGCTCTTCGACCTTAAAGTCGGTCTTATTCTGTTGAGGGATCACAATGAGACTCTGCTCCTTTGAAAATTCCTTCTCAGGAGTAGCCGATACATGAATGAGCTTCTCGCCCATTACTTCTAATCTTACTTTACGCACATCCGTCGGTTGCTGCTGCTTGACTTCCACAACAACACCGTTCTCGGTCTTTTGGAATCCGCCTCCGGAACATGCGGCGAGCATCCATCCGGCAAGCAAATAAACTGAAGTGTTTTTCAATTTCATATTACTGTTTTTAAAGTGAATTTTCTCCGATGTAAAAATAGAAAGTTTCCTTCAAAAACGGGTCCCCCCGATGTTGAAACACAAGGGCGCTTTTGATTACCCTAAAAGACAATATGTTTCCGTAAGGGGTATCTTTTGTTATTTACCCTCTCTTTCCTGATAAACAGAGGGCAAAACACCGAATTCATCCTTGAAATATTTGCTGAAATACTTGGGGTTGTTAAAGCCCAACTGATACGCTATCTCCGATACATTTTGCTGACTCTCGCGCAGCATCTGCGCCGCTCTTTTCAGACGGATGACACGGATAAATTCAATGGGTGTCTTACCGGTTATCTGCAAGAGTTTCTTGTAAAGATGTACCCGGCTCATACCCAACTCATGGCTCAGCTCCTCTACGGACAAATCACTACGTGCAATATTCGCTTCCACATATTTGATAGCATTTTCCACCAGCTTTTCATCCAACGAAGTAATGGCTATTTCACTTGGTTCGGGGTCAATCTTTGTACGCAGCCTATTCTTACCGCTAAGGTCTATCAGCTTTCGCATACGCAATATCAGCACTTCCATATTAAACGGCTTCGTCACATAATCATCCGCACCGATAGTCAAGCCCTCTACTTTATTCTCTACCGACTGTTTGGCAGTCAGCAACACAAAAGGTATATTCTCCGTATGCTTGTCCGTCTTTACCCTGCGGCAAAGTTCGTTGCCATCCATTACGGGCATCATCAAGTCACTGACAATAAGGTCGGGCTTCAGCTCCGGGATGACATTCCATGCTTCTTGTCCGTTGGCAGCTACTTGAATGGAGAAATAAAGACTCAAGCTGTCTTTCATGAAGGCAACAAAATCTTCGTTATCATCCACAATAAGCACCAAGGGCTTCTTCTTTTCTCCGGCCGATTCTTCCTTTTCCCGATTTGTCCCCCCAATCACTTCCAGCGCAACCGCATCTTCTTCGGCCGCTTCTTCCGACAAAGGCGTAGCAACATTCACCACCGAATGCTTGATAGGAATATCCACTACAAATACGCTGCCCGAACCCACATTGTCGAACACACGCACAGCACCACCATGGAGCGTCACAAAGTCACGCACCAAGCTTAGCCCGATACCGCTCCCGGTGGAATGATTATCCTCCCCTTCGTGCTCCGCTTGATAGAACCGTTCGAATATCCTTTCCTTGTCTTCATCCTTGACTCCTATCCCCGTATCGGATACTTTGATTTCCAGAGTTTCCGGAGAGCCCTTCAGCACTTCCAACGAAACATCCACCCTCCCGCCATTAGGAGTAAACTTAAAGGCATTGGACAGAAGGTTCATCACAATCTTGCCCACCTTGTCTTCGTCAAAGGACATATTCAGCCATTCCACCGCCGAAAAGAAAGTAAGGTGCACATGTTTTTTTTCCGAAAGCATCAGAAAAGAGCTACAGATATTACGTACATACGCCACAATGTCTCCTTCGGAAAGAGTAAGGTGCAAACCCGCCATCTCATTCTTACGGAAATCAAGCAGCTGGTTCACCAAATTCAGCAGACGCAATGCATTGCGGTGAATCATACCCAGTTTGTCTTGCCATTTTTCATCTGCCGTCTCCTTCATCATACTCTCCAACGGCGAGATAATCAGCGTCAACGGAGTGCGCAATTCATGGCTGACATTCGTGAAGAAACGGAATTTCATCTGGTTAACTTCCTCGTTCTTTTTGGCATCCCGCTCCATCTGGCGTATCTTGAATTTGTTACGCTCCCTACGCTGCACCGTATAGAAAGCCAGAAACAAACTACCGAGCAATAACAGCACATAACAAGTGTATGCCCATGGAGTCATCCAAAAAGGCGGAAGAATCACTATCTTCAAGCAAGCCTCTTCAGTACCTGCATATCCGTCGCTATTCGTAGCCTTTACTTTCAGCTCATACGTACCGGGAGCCAGATTCGTATAGGTCACACGGTGCATATCGGACATGCTCGTCAACCAGTCCTCATTGAATCCCTCCAACTTATAAAGATACCTCGTCTTTTCCGGTAACACATAATTGTCCGAAGCGAAAAACACCGTAAATACGTTCTGCTTATAAGTCAGCACCACTTCCTTCGTTTCATTCAGCGCCTCCTTCAATATCACATGGCCTGCATACTCTTCGTTCACCTTTACATCCTCATTGAACAGTTGAAATCCGGTAAACATTACTTTAGGTAGTGTACGGTTGTACTTTATGTTATCAGGTCTGAAACGGTTCAGTCCATACAGTCCTCCTACTACGATTTCACCCGTATGCAGGCGTTTAAGAGAACGCTGATTAAAATCACAAGTCTGCAACCCGTCCTTATCGTTATAAGTATAACAACGAAAAGAAATCTGTCCCGTCTTATTGTCCGACAGCAGAACCACATTTATCAGCTCCCCTCCCGTACTGACCCACATTCCTTTATTATCATCTTCCGTGATACCTAATATCAGTAGTTTCGAGAAATCGGATTTTATGGGGACTTCATGTATTTCATCCCGTTGCGGATCGTATACATTAAGTCCCTCGCGTGTAGCCAGCCAAAGCAGTCCTCTACTGTCTTCATACACCTGATTGATGACCAAATTTGAGAGAGTGGTCTTACCGGACTTTGTACCGGTAAAGTTCGCAATTTTCCTGGTGGACAAATCCATGACAGCTATGCCTGCTGCAGTTCCAATATATAATGTATTGTTGCGCCCTACACAAAGGGATGAGATATAATCCGACACCAGATTGGAATTCCCAGTAGAATAGGTTGTAAAAATTCCCGTTTTAGGGTCCAGGCATTGCAATCCCTGCCCCAAAGTCCCCACCCAGATATTCCGGTCAGCGTCTTCGGCCAGTGCCCATACATTGTCATAAGCCAGTGAGTTCTTGTCATCCTTGTTGGCACGGTAATGGATAAAGCGATTACCGTCATAACAATTCAGTCCGCCCCAAAAAGTTCCTGCCCACAACCGGCCGTCACGACCCTGAAGAAGACAGACAATCACATCGCTTGAAATGGAACGGGGATCTGCCGTATGCGAAAAGGTTTTCCGTTCATCCGTCACCATATTCCAGCGCACCAGTCCACGGTCATTGGTCCCCAACCACACAATATCCCCTTGTCCGTCCTCCACACAATTAATGTCACCCAAATCGACAATGCCAAACTTGAAGCTACTTTCATTGTAAAATGAAACACCTTTCTTATAAGTGCCCACCCACATGGTACCAACATTATCTTCATAGAGAACAGTCACCGTATTGTTGGAAATCGTACGCTCATTATTAGGGTCATTCATCAATCGCACGCTCTCTCCATCCAGACCTATCACTTCAATTCCATCCTGGTCTCTACCAATCCAAATGTTTCCATACTTATCCTGCGAAATGGCCCGTACCATGTTAGAGCGATCGCTCCTGACAGAACGCACCTCCCAGCTTTTCTTCGGCAGATGGTAAACCCACATTCCTTCAACGCTATACATCCAGACACGTTCATGACTGTCAACGAACAAAGTGAAAGTTTCTGATTGATTTTTCCCCCATTGACTGGCAATACCGTCGAAAGTCCATTTTACATTCAACTTCTCCCTATCCAGACAAGCCAGAACTCCATTGCCGAAAGCCAACAAGATTCCCTCACTACATTCCGTCATGTCTGTTATGTTCATCTCTGTCAACAAGGTATCAGTACCAGCCACCATCACCGCATTCTCTTGTCCCGGCTTATAACAGTAAATACCTTTACCCGCCACATAAATCCAGAAAATCTTTTCGCTATCAATATACACAGTGGAAGGATTCCCACTTATCCCAATATGCCACATCCAGCCCTCCACATTGCGGTCGAAAATATCGGATACAGAGTTATAAATGGCATATCCCGCTCCTGTACGTACCCACAAATTTCCAGTAGCATCTTCCTGAATGTCCTCAATATAACTATCCGGCAGCGAATTGCCGTCATCCTTCAGGCTGCGGTATATCCTGGTATCATAGCCGTCATAACGGTTCAGCCCGGAAGCTGTGCCAAACCACATGAATCCATGTGAATCTTTATAAATGGCATTAACCTGGTTATTGGAAAGCCCGTCTTTTACTTCCAAATGTTTAAACATGTAGTTGTGCGAAGCGGCAGTGAAGCAAGCTACCCAAACCCATAAGACAAGTAATAGCAATCTTTTCATTCTATCGGAGATAAGGAACACATATTTTATTGCAAATGAAGCAAAAAGCCGATAAAAAAACAAGAAAAGCCCGTCTTTTTTTATCATTTTATCCCCCTCATTTGTTTCATGGGCAGAAAAAAGAAGGAGAAGTACATTCCTCACGGACAGACTTCTCCATAACCAATCAAAAAAAAACTATATTAACAATTTTGTAACCTAATAAAAACTATCTATATGAAACTTAGAAAACTGTTCTATATTCTATCAAAATGGATACTTACCCTCTTTAGCACCTCTCATAATGCCATCATAGGTATATTTATCACCTATCGTTCCATCAGCACGCTTAATCATAGCGAACGTACCACCATCCCAAAAAAACGGAACCATACCATGATTTTTCGCTTCACGAGTTACTACCTCATTAAATTGTTCGCGAGATTTATTATGAGCCTCTTGATTTTCTCCAAGTCCAGTACGCACCATTGCACCATACTCGCCAAGGATAACGGGAATTCCTTTGTCCACAAACTGAGATTTCATTTTAGCAAATAATCCACTCATCTCAGTCATATCACCAAAAGTAGCATTACGGTTGGAACCTTCGACTTTATAGTCTCCCCAAAAGTAGGCCATCCTCCCCCAATCTTCATCCTTCTCCAAACCACAGAATGTCCAAGGGGTATAGTAATGTACCTCGACCATTAGACGGTCCTTCACCACATCAGTAGGCATGTCGCCAAAGAGATTGTCGGTCTTGCCGATATCTGTAGACGGTCCTTGTACAATAAGATTGCGCACAGCATTGTTACCTCCCGTAGCACGCACAGCATCAATAAAAGTCTGCTCATAAGATTTCAATACAGCCATTTGGGCAGTATTTTCCACATTGGGTTCGTTACATCCGGCAAAAAGCAAATGCTCATCATAAACATTTAATTTATTCGCTATCTGAGTCCATAAAGCTTTTTGCTTCTTGTTATTAGCTTCCTGCTTGTCGGCAGTACAATTGTTTTCAAGCCAACCGCCATCCCAGTGGATATTTACAATGGCATACATATCATTGGATACACAATAGCCTACCACTTCATAAACACGGTTCAGCCATTCATCTTTTACCTTGTATGTCCCTCCGTCTTCTATATACTGATCCCAGGAACAAGGTATGCGTACCGCATTGAAACCAAGCTCTTTCACACTCTTGATAAGTTCCGCCGTAACCTTCGGGTTTCCCCATGCAGTTTCACCTCCAATAGCTTCCAGCGTATTTCCGAGATTCCAGCCTGCATACATCTTTGCCGCCAATGTCATTGCATCACTTTCCATACCCTCATCAGGCAGTTGACCGGCCATTTGACTGACAACAACCGTCTCTGTCAAAGTTCCTAAAGTCAAAGTGATAAGTCCCGAACGAGCAGTTCCATAATTAACTGAAACGATAAAACTCTTAACAGCTTCTGACATTGCAGCACGTGTACTGACCTCTTTTATCCAATCACTATCGACCGCCACTTGTACATCACCGTTTGTTATCAGTGTCACAATATAATTGCCTCCTTCAGCCGGTACCTTTTCCGGGAAAGTAGTCGACTCAACTACCAGTCCATCCGCAGCCGTCTGTTTCACAATAAAATGGCCAACCTCACTATCTCCGGACTTCACCATCACATTTGCTTCCCGGTCACTTGGTTCCGTATTGGCTTCAGTTGTAACCGCATATTTAAGGATAGTGCTCGATGTGGAGTTCTCGGCAGTGACTTTACACCAATCCGGCGCACTGCTGGTTACTTCCAGCGCAACATTCGATTTGATGTTCAATGTACTTGTTCCTCCGACCTTGGAGAAAGTCATTCCATTCATCAGAATTTTTTCAGGAATAGTAATTTCCGGAGTCACTGTTTCGTCATCACTGGAGCACGCACTCACAAAAGAAGAGAGGAAAAGTGCCAATAGCACCAAGCTAATCTGGAATCTTTTAATAATATTCTTCATGTTGTTTTTAGGTATTAAATAATGGTTAAAAGTAATAGCAAAAGTAGCGGAAAAAGTGAGAAATAGCCAAACAGCATGTTATGCCAAACAGTATGATTTGTTACCGAATAGGGTCAGAAAGTAATCAATAGCTGACATCAGGCTTAGCCTGTTTGTCCATCCTGGAATTCACAAGACAAGCAGGGATATCAAAATCCGGTTATTCCGGGCTACCATCCCGACTCAAGCGTTTGCCGCGTAGGCGATGACTTCTACTTGGTCAACAGTAGGGAGGTATCTATGCGCCAACCATCCGCTACAACAACGGAACATTCTACATGATTACCACCAATGTATCGGACAAAGGCAACTTCATCGTCCATACCACCGCCCCGCTTGGTGAATGGTCTGATCCTATCTGGCTGAAACAAGGTGGCATTGACCCCTCCCTCTATTTCGAAGACGGTAAATGTTATCTGGTCAACAACCCCGACATAGGTATCTTTCTATGCGAAATCAACCCGATGACCGGCGAACAGCTCAGTAACTGTCTCTTATACACATCTCCGAGCCCACGAGACTGCAGCTAATCTCG
>ENA-OZMQ01000275-OZMQ01000275.1-human-gut-metagenome-genome-assembly--contig:-NODE-275-length-18443-cov-6.981020_pt1 | contig 18443 bp, 14 predicted proteins | sample MGYA00244189_ERZ653813 | MGnify/ENA primary metagenome ERZ653813 (study PRJEB26926, sample SAMN06164526) | human gut metagenome | biome: ENVO:00009003; feature: ENVO:2100002; material: ENVO:00002003...
GAAAGTTTCATATCAATATTTTAATGTTTGATTTTTATCTTTTATCGGCAAAGTTAGAGCGGATTATTTGCAATCTTGTTGCATGTTTTTTTGTTGTTTCGATAAAAAACTGTAATTCAATAATTAATGTTATTTCTAAACATATTTGCAACAAGATTGCAAATAAAAAAATGTATTTTTGCAGTGCTAAAACAGATAAAGAATACTGCATGGAAAAGGCGGTATAAAATACCGCCTTTTCCACTTGATAGCTTTACTGATTGTTGAACTTTAAAAATTCATATCCATGTCAATAAAGCAATGTGAAGACAGACTGCTGGACAGGGGACTACGTCCGACCCCGGCAAGAATCCTAACTCTACGTAAATTATCCGAACTGGAATATCCTGTTTCTCTGCTTGAACTTGAGACTATGCTTGACACATTGGACAAGTCTACCATTTCCCGTTCATTGGCTGTACTCCTGAAACGTCATGCCATTCATTCATTTGAAGATGGAAGCGGATCAACCAAATATGAGATTTGCAGAAGTACGGTGGAACATTGTCCTATAGAAGAGCAACATGTACATTTCCATTGTGAAGCTTGCAACAGAACATTCTGTATGAAAGAGCATAAAATCCCAATAATCAGCCTTCCCAATGGCTATGCAATCGAAAACATCAATTATACCATAAAAGGGGTATGTCCTGAATGCCAATGTCAACAACGAAAGGTATTGACAAATTAGGAGAAAGACAATACCACATAGGTGTAAATATTGAGTTTAATATAGAAAGAGACTCCTTATAGTAATTCTTATGGAGTTACTCTTTCTTTATCATCATTGTTGTCAGTGGGCTAAAATTTCGGGCTCTGACTCTGTGATTAAAATGGTATACTCCCATTGTGCAGACGGCAGGCGGTCTTCTGTATAAACAGTCCATCCGTCTGATTGATCCATCACGACTTTCCAAGTACCCATATTAAGCATCGGCTCTATGGTTAATGTCATACCAGGAACCAATAGCATACCTGAGCTCTTTCTACCATAATGCAACACTTCCGGCTCCTCGTGGAACTGTATTCCTACACCATGACCGCAAAAATCACGAACTACAGAAAAGCCATTGCGCTTGGCATGGCACTCTATTACATGACCTACATCACCCAAAAAAGTAAACGCCTGAGCGGCTTGCACTCCCTTTTTCAGACACTCTTCAGTAACACGTACCAGCTTTTCTTTTTCTGAAGAGGTTTTCCCAATAATAAACATCCGTGAAGCGTCTGCATAAAAACCGTTAACTATCGTTGTACAGTCTACGTTTACAATATCACCTTCATGGAGCACCTGATTCTCATTAGGAATGCCGTGGCACACCACTTCATTAACCGAAATACAACAGCTATTCGGAAAACCGTGATACCCCAATGTTGCAGGAATACCCTGGTGATCCATGGTATATTCATACACCAAACGGTCTATTTCTGCGGTACTGATACCTTCCCGAATATTTTCCTCCACACAATCCAATACAGCTGTATTCAACAGTCCACTTTTCCTTATTCCTTCAATTTGTTCCGGCAATTTAATGAGTTTTCGTGAGGGAACCAGTCTGCCTTTTTTTCCCAATACATCACTTTTTTATCAACTTCTGTCAAAGGCATGCCCGGAATGGGATGCCATTGATACTTTGCTTTCTTCATCTTATTTAAATTTTTTAGCCAAAATACGGATTGAATTCAACACAGCTAATAAAGCCACTCCTACATCAGCAAAAACAGCTCCCCATAATGAAGCGTATCCCAAGACCCCTGCCAACAAAATGATAACTTTCATGCTGATAGCCCCAATGATATTCTGCCATACTATACATTGTGTGGCACGTCCTATTTCAATGGCTGTAGCCACCTTCGATGGTTGGTCTGTTTGAATTACCACATCAGCACTTTCAATGGCTGCATCCGACCCTAGACCACCCATGGCAATACCTACATTGCTAAGAGCCAATACAGGTGCATCGTTCATGCCATCGCCTACAAAAGCTACAGTACGAGTAGCATGAAATGACAACTTCTGAATATAGGTAGCTTTGTCTTCAGGTAGCAAGTCACCATGTGCCTGCGGAATTTCCAGTTCGCGAGCCACTTTTTCCACTAATGATTGCTTGTCGCCTGATAGCAGATGGATATCTTTTACGCCTAATTCCTTTAGATACCGGATAGCTTGTACCGCATCCTCTTTCAATTTGTCAGCCAACCATACAGCTCCGGCATATACTCCGTCTATAGCACATACGACAACCGTCATTTCAGATTCAAGTACCTTAGATGGTACTACCGTCTTCCGCATCAAAAGTAGTCGTGGATTCCCTACCAGTACATTTTTTCCATCAATAATGGTTTCCACACCATATCCAGCTATTTCCTGCATGGATAAGGCCGAATGTAAGGAAATATGCTGCCCCCGCACATACTGCTGAATGGCTTGTGCAATAGGGTGAGTACTCTTCTGTTCAGCCGTTCCGATGATTGCAAGCAATTCCTCTTTCTTCAAGGTAGCAGCTTGGACAGATGCTACTTCAAACTGCCCGGTAGTCAATGTTCCGGTTTTATCAAAAGCAATGCTGTCTAATTTTGTGATAGCATTCAGATAATTACCTCCTTTAAAAAGGATACCCGCACGGGAAGCAGCACCGATTCCACCATAATATCCCAAAGGAATACTGATGATCAAGGCACAAGGACAGGAAATCACCAAGAAAACCAGTGCACGATAAAGCCAGTCGGCAAATACATAATCGAAAGAAGGAGCTAACCATTCCACCACTGCAGGTATTATAACTACCAGTGCCGAAAGGAATAGCACCAAAGGCGTATAAATCCGGGCAAAACGCCGTATGAACAGTTCTGTCGGAGCTTTCCGTGCGGATGCTTCCTGAACCAAAGAGAGAATACGAGCTAATGCACTCTGCTCGTTAGGACGTTTCACTTCTAAATCAACCTTCTGGTTAAAGGCAATCATGCCTGCCAGCACCTCACCGTTTACCTCAATAGAACGAGGCATACTTTCACCTGTCAAAGCCGAAGTATCAAACAGTGCCGATTCGTTTATCAATGTACCGTCCAACGGTATTCTTTCTCCCGGTTTCACCTCGATGCGCTCACCTACCTGCACCTCCTTGGGTGCCACTTCGATAAAAGCTCCATTCCGGAATACCTGGGCACGTTCCGGACGGACATCCAGCAGTTCTCCAATATTCTTAGTAGCACGTTCCACAGCTCCATGCTGCAACATCTCCCCTACTGTATAGAGTAACATTACAGCTACAGCTTCGGGGTATTCACCGATACAGAAAGCTCCGATTGAAGCAATGAGCATCAAAGTGAACTCATTGAAAAAATCCTTGTCACGCATGCTGTGCCAAGCAGCATGCAACACCGGCAAACCTACAGGCATAAAGGCAAGCAGATACCACACAGACTGGATTGTACCCTGAAACCAACTTAGCTGGATATAGCTCATCACGATACCTGCCAACAACAACATCCCCGAAACAAGAGAGCTCCATTTACCGGACACTCCATCGGCATGATGATGGGCACAGCAAGAGTCGGCATGAGGTGAAGATACAGATGGGGATACATACTGGGCTTGGCAGCAGGATTCTGCTGCATGTAGTTGTTGAAACGGATTAGAATGTATTGTTTTCATACTGAGATATATTTTTCTTTCACACTGCAAAGGTAGAACATATCTCATACAACTTGGTTGCAAAGCACATATCAGCACCTGAAAGAATAAAGACGGATGCCCTATAAATTAAGAGCATCTGCCTTCTTCTTTAATTACACGGTCACACTACATGCTTACGACTCTGATCCGGTCAGTAAAAGCGGACTAAGCAGCTTTTGCCCCTTCTCCCCATGGATATGACAATCTGCTTATACGCCATATCAGAAACGTCACAGGCAGCATATACTTCCGGAACAGAGAGCCAGTTTGTCCGTGATGATTTCATCCGCATTGTTTACTTGAACAACATCCCGGAAGAAAAAACTTCTATAGAGATCATATTTTTTCTGTTCTTTAATTATATACATTATCTGTAACAAAACACAGAGACATTAAAAAGAAAGAAGAGAAATACACATTAATAAGGTATTTCTCTTCTTGGCACAATCATCTGTGGTTTATTTATGTACGGAAAAAATGACTATTTTCTTTTAGTTACCTTGAGAATGTCCGTCATGGAGAGGGATTTCATAAAAATCTTCTGCCCCGATTTCTTCGATAATATGTGTACCATCTGATGAAATATATCCTACAGATGTAGCATAACGTTCCCAATCGGAAACTAACTCCTTCAGTTTGTCGGTATATTGATGAGACAAATCTTTTTTCTCGGAATAATCACGACTTATATCATACAGCTTCCAGTGCATACCGTCCCCATAAGGAGGAAGTAGAAGGGTCGCTTTCCACTGTCCCTTTATGACTGCCTTGCTTTCTGCCATTTCAAAACAGATGGCCTCGTTATCCGTGCGTGACGGTGTTTCTGATGAGAAAGTAGCACGGAGAGATTTTCCATAAAGTGGTGCAAGCTTCTTGCCCCTGTACACATCCGGTCTGGAAATCCCGACATAATCCAGTACTGTAGGAAACAAATCAGTGACATGCATCAAGTTGCTGGTATCTATCTTGCCTCGCTGTACATCCAGACCAGAAACAATCAATGGTACACAAATACCTCCTTCCGCTGTAGTCATTTTATAATACGCATAGGGCGTGTTGCAAGCCTCCGCCCATGCCTTTCCTAAAGATACATCAGTACATTTGCGATCATGACAGTTTTGTTACGGCCAAGAAAGTATATAACCGCTATGCAGGTTTCTCAAAGGAATGCCATACTCTTATGGTACTCTTCAGAGAACAGATTGAATCGTATAAAGAAAAGATAGGCAAAGGAAAGGCGGAAAGCACTTACCGTGGACTGGTTGCCGACTACAAGAGTCTTTTGCTTTTCATGAAAACCAAAAAGAACATCGAGGATATAGCTATTGACGAGCTTGAAAAGTCGTTCATTGAGGACTATTACACATGGATGCTCGGCACGGCAGGCAATGCGAATGCCACCGCTTTCAACCGTGTCAATACCCTGAAATGGCCGATGTACATCGCGCAGGAAAAGGGTTGGTTGCGAGTCCATCCTTTCACATCCTTCGAGTGCAAGCCGGAATACAAGAAAAGGTCTTTTCTTACTGAAGAGGAATTACAGAGAATCATCCACGTGGAGCTGAAATACAAACGCCAGCGTGCCATGCGAGACATGTTTCTCTTCATGTGCTTCACCGGTCTTTCCTATGTGGACCTGAAAGCCATAACATACGATAATATCCATACCGACTCCGACGGCGGTACATGGCTGATGGGCAACCGTATAAAAACGGGAGTGGCGTATGTCGTAAAATTATTGCCCATTGCTATCGAACTGATTGAAAAATATAGGGGTACGGATGAAAAGAAAGACTCCCCGAATGTGTCTTTCCGGTAGGTGAATACAATGCCATGCGGCTCAGTCTTGGAATCATAGGCAGGAAATGCAACTCCGGGGCGAGGTCACCCCGCACATCGGACGCCACGCATTTGCCGTTCTGGCCATACTCAAGGGGATGCTGCTGGAAACTCTTCAGAAAGTGTTTGGGCATAAGTCCATCACATACGTCCTGCGCATCCATTCACTTGTCCGGCGCAGGCGGGGCAATCTTTTTCTGGAAGTCGCCCATCTGTACGACCAGCGTGCTGACCAGCTTTCTCAACTCCTAATACGCGCTTGTTTCAATAATTGTCAGTTCCATACTAAAATTCTTTTTAAGATTCTGAATATGCGACAAAGTAACGCACATCCTATATCCTTTCCAAACAGATAATATCAGAGTCTTCCGTTGGCGTGCATTGGCGTATCCAACGTTAAAAGAGAAGGTCCTTCACCTGCATCCATGCGGCAACGGAACTTCCATTCCCTTACTTGTTTTCCATAAATTTATAGGATTAATTTCTGGTGCATGATATTAATAGTCATTATTCTGTCTGCTTTTTTTGCTTGCATAATTGCAGCTAACAGTTATCTATTCCAGAACGCATTGTTATGGAAAATGGCAAGCTGTTTTGTTGGTTTATGGATATTGTGTATGATAATTACCGTCTTCGTTTGTCGTAAACTTGAATGCTCTAATTAAAACAGTACGGTTGTCATGCTTTGTGTGTTTTATTATAAATATTATGAATTATTTGGAATTGATATGTAATATAGATAATTTTGCAGTCAAGAAATGGTTTCGGGAGGTTTACGTCTTCCGAATGAAAAGGGAACCCGGTGAAAATCCGGGACAGTACCCGCTGCTGTGAGTCCACAAAAACGGACATCGAACTTTTGCCACTGGTGTAATACCGGGAAGGCACGATGACCGGGACGAGTCAGAAGACCTGCCATGACCGGAATGAGATTTACACCTGCGGGATATACGGGTCGTAATCAAATAAGGAATAGCTCATCGGCCATTCAATATTTGAAGACAGACATATTCCCGTTCGTGTAAGTCCGCACGAACGGGAATTTTTTGTGTTTGTTAATAATATGTTTTACATTAAAATGAGTGACCTATGAAAAGAAAATTACGCTTTCTGGCAGGTGCCTGTCTATTTACCGCAACCGCCTTGTTCTCCGGCTGTAGCTCGGACGATGACTTTTTGATGGAACCGGTTGATTCCGGAACTTCGCAAACCCGTGCTGTGACAAATCCGGACGGTACTTTAACTATCACTTTCGATGATTTCGATCCCGGCATGTTAGCAGGACCTACCTCGGCCGGAGAAAATCTTTATTCGTACCAAGGGTATCCTCAAGTAACCACCATTTATGACAATACTCCGGAAGAATATCTCTTTCTTTCAATGTTTAATACAGTAGGTGGAAGCACAGAGTATTCCAGCGGCGGCATCGCACTTTCCAACTGGAACATCCGCTCCAATCAATCGGGGAATACCGGAGACTGGTGGTATTCCTATCTGAACCAGTGTTCTGTCTATAACACTGCGGTGGAAGCGGAAGGACAGGATAAGGAAGCCGGGCATAGCGGCTCCAATTTCGGTGTCGTTTACGGATATGTGGATGCTTACAATCAGGCATGGATGGCTAAACCAGAATTTTATTTCAATGTTCCCCGGAAATTGGTCGGCCTGTGGATCTGCAACACCTCATACACTTATGGTGTCATCACTTATGGTAATCAGTTCGGTCCTACGGGGGTAGCGACTCCTCTGAAAGAGATGAAAGGGTATTTCCAAGTGAATCTGGAATGTTATGATGCGAATGGCGGTCTGATCCGCACTTACAAACGTCTTTTAGCCGATTATCGTAACGGCCAACAACAGGTTGATCCTATCACGACATGGGATTATTGGGAAATCAATGCCGAAGGGGTGCAAAGTGTGAAATTCAACTTCGAGGGTTCGGATTCGGGAGCATACGGTTTGAATACTCCGGCTTATATCTGTATTGATGATATCACCATACAATAAAAAGAATACAAGGATATCCCTTCTGTCGGGGGTATCCCTGTTATTTTTCTAAAATCCACACATCATGCATCGTTTTCACTATTTTATTATTTCTGCCTGTATGCTGTTCACCTCCTGCAACAAGGATGAAGTCATTACCGAAGAAGTAGGAGGACAACCTATAATAGAACTTGACAGCGAGACCGGTATTTACACGGTCAAGGTCGATCACGAATTGACTATCGCCCCGACATACCAGAATGTTGAAGATGCTCTTTTTGCTTGGACGATAGACGGTACGCTGGTTTCTTCGGGTCCGTCTCTTCAACGTACATGGAATGAATGCGGGGATTTTTATGTCAAACTAAGAGTAGACAATGCGGAAGGCTATGCCGAAGAGGAACTGAAAGTAGAAGTGAAAGAACTCACCCCTCCGGTTATCTCACTGGCACTTCCTTCGCAGGGATTAAAAGTCGTCCGGAATACCGATTACACATTTACTCCCGATATTCAGCATTCGGATGTCGAAGGGTTCAAAATCGAATGGGTACGGGAAGGAAAAATCGTTTCCACCGAGAATACTTATACTTTCAATGAAAAAGAACTCGGTGTTTATACGGTGACAATCAACGCTTCCAATATAGATGGGACAACAACAAAGGACGTAAGCGTAGAGGTCGTGGAAACGATGCCCTACGTTGTCAAATTCCCGACCCCGTCTTACCAGCAAACATCCACGGACAGGTACACTTTTGCCGACCGTCCTGTTTTCCTGCGCCCATTGTTGGAGTATTTCGATAATCCCCGTTTTGAGTGGAGTGTGGACGGTCAGGTCATGGAAGGAGAAGTGGAACGCATGTTCAAGTTCACGCCGTCCGCACCCGGAGAATACACCGTCTCCTGTACTGTTTTGGAAGACACACCGACGGAAAAAATAAGTAGGAATATCGACAAAGGAAAGACGGCTGTCACTGCCACTGTAAAAGTCGTCTGTGTGGACAAAAAAGAGCAGGACGGATTCTTGGCTTCGGGAAGTTCCAAGCTCTGGAATAAAGTCTATGAATATACCCCAGCTCCCGGCCAATTTATCAACGAGACGAGCACGATAGGCGGTATGACCGGCAATGAGACATCCCCTGAAGCGGCTGTCGCATGGGCAACACAGCGTCTAAAAGACAAACTGCACGTCTCTTTAGGTTCTTTCGGCGGTTATATCATCGTCGGTTTCGACCACAGTATTCCCAATTCGGGTAACCAATATGATTTCTGTGTTCAGGGGAACGCCTTTGACGGCAGTTCCGAACCGGGTATCGTATGGGTCATGCAAGATATAAACGGAAACGGATTGCCGGATGACGAGTGGTACGAACTGAAAGGATCTGAAGCAGGCAAGGAAGAAACAATACAGAATTTTGAAGTGACCTATTACCGTCCGGAAGGCAAAAAAATGGATGTCCAATGGATCAGTTCCGACGGTAGAAACGGCTGGGTAGACTATCTGTCCGCTTATCATACACAAGACTATTATTATCCGGCTTGGATTTCGGAAAACAGTTATACCCTGACAGGCACTTGTTTGGCCGCCCGCAACACCCAAGATTCACAAACCGGTTATTGGGATAATCAGAGTTATGACTGGGGGTATGTGGATAATTTTGGAAACGACCAGATAGAAGGCGGCAGTACGGTAGATGGAAGCGGGCAAAGGAACGGTTTCAAAATTTCCAATGCCATCCATGCCGATGGAACGGAAGCCAATCTGCAATATATTGATTTTATCAAAGTGCAATGCGGTGTCTTGGCCAAAAGCGGCTGGTTGGGCGAAGTTTCAACGGAAGTATTTTCTTTTGAGGATTTAACAAAATAACAATAAATACAAGTATGAAAAATTATTTTCTTCCCATGCTCCTATCCTTGTTCTTTTTGGGAGCATGTGACAAAAACGATGAAATTATACCTGAAGATGCAGATGAGAATTTCATCACGTCAGTTGTGATGACTGTGGACGGAAAATCGTACACGGCCGATATTACGGACAATACAGTAACGATAACCGTTCCTTATACGGTATCGTTGAACAATGCCGAAGTGGAATTCAAGTACACCACTTCTGCAACAATCATACCTAATCCAAAAACGGTAACGGACTGGGATAACGAACGGACCTTCCGGGTGACATCCTATAACGGAGATGCCCGCGAATATGCCTATAAGGTGGTGAAAAGCGAAATAGAATCTGATGGAGATGTAGAGTTGAAGACCACCGAGGAGGTAGCTTCTTTTGCCGCAACCAAAACAACCGTTGTCAAAGGGAACCTGATTATCGGCTCTGATGCGGAAGAGGCAGAAAAAATCACTGACATATCTGCATTGGCATCTTTGAAAGAGGTTACTGGCAACATTGTCATTCGTAACAGTTACAACGGTGCAGACTTGACAGGGTTGGATAATATCGTTTCAGCCGGAGGTTTGCAGTTAGGTTCGGTCGATGTCGCCTCGAAAGCTACGGAGCTTCACATGATTTCCATGAAAGCTCTGGAAATGCTCTCCGGAGACATATCGGTATATAACGACCAAGTGACTTATGTCCTATTCGAGAAACTGGCAACTATTGAAGGAAGCGTGATGTTCAATGCGCCGTCGTTACAGAGTTTTGAGTTTCCGGTTCTGACCACTGTAGGTCAGGATCTGAATATCCAGGGACTCAATGAAGAAAACAAGGCAGCCGGAACAATCGCTTCTTTAGAATTATCGGAACTGACAAGTGTCGGAGGTGTCTTGTCCGTGAACAATCTTGCCAAACTGACTTCCATGAGCTTCCTTAAGCTGAAAGAGACCGGTGGCTTTGATTTCCACACCGTCCCCGTGATGTTGGAAACCATTAATCTACCGGAAGTCGAGACAGTAAACGGAAGTATTATTATGGAAGCCAACATGGAAACTCCTCCTACCGGTAGTTTTGTTCCCCAACGAAATGACGTGCTTCAGGCTTTCGGTGGAATGGACAAACTGACAACGATAAAGGGACAGATAAAGATAAAGAATTTCACGGCACTCAAACAACTTCCCGACTGGAGCAAGATCACCACACTTGGAAGCATCACGCTGGATTATCTTGAAGATGTGAGCGGAACACTGCTGTTGCCGAACGCCCGATTTGAAACCTTCGGAGAAACAGCGCCCCAGATTGAAATTATAAACAAGGTGCAGCTCTCCAAAATTGAAACAGCCGAAGATTTGTCAAATGTAAATTTTGTCATCACCAGTCTTACGAATAACAAGTTCCCTGAAATCATGTTCAAGAATATCAAAGACTTCACTTGTAAGCCAACCACTAACAATCCCGATTATACCATATCGACAATTCAACATGTACATGGAAATCTGTATGTGACAGGCCAAATGCGAAGCAAGGCAAAATTCCCTGACTTGGAAATCGTAGACGGATATGGATACATCCAAATGCCTATGATGGGGACTGTTTCAATGCCTGTATTGAAAGAGGTGGGTGGACAATTTTATTTGTCCGGCAATCTAACCAGTTGTGAGTTGCCTTTGTTATCCAAAATCTGTTGCTCAGCCTCTCCTGTATATTATAAAGAGGGAAAAGGTTCTTTAGCAATGACTTTACAAAGTAAATCACTGAATCTTCCGGAATTGCTTCACGTAGGAGGTGAAGGGTTGTTCGTTAATCAAGCAACAGGTATTACTTGTGCTAAGTTACAGACAATAGATGGTACGTTACAGATAAAACAAGCGAAATCTCTTTCTCAGGAAACATTTTCCATGGAGAAGTTGAAGACCTTGCATGGGGTTGTTTTTGACGGTTTGACGAAATTTACCGACTACACTTTCTTCGGCAAGTTTATAGAAAACGGAATGATTACGGGGGAAAGTTGGAGCGTGACGAAATGTGGGTATAACCCAACCTTCCAAAATATGAAGGACAAACAATATACGCAGCAGGATTAAACCTTATACCTTAACCAGAGTACCCGTAATGATTCGGGTACTCTTTTTTATCCGAATGACAATGAGCAGAACAATACAACGGATTTGCCTTTTTCTTTTCTGCCTGCCAGTTTTCGGCAGTTGCATGAAATGGGATTACGGAGAGATGGAAGATTTCTCTGTATCGGCCTCTGGTCTTTTCATTACCAACGAGGGGAATTTCCAGTACAGCAATGCCACGCTTTCCTACTACGATCCCGCCACGTGCGAAGTGGAGAATGAAGTGTTTTACCGTGCCAACGGGTTCAAGTTGGGCGATGTGGCCCAATCTATGGTTATCCGGGACGGTATAGGCTGGGTCGTGGTGAACAACTCGCATGTGATTTTCGCCATCGACATCAATACTTTCAAGGAAGTGGGCCGTATCACAGGTTTCACCTCACCCCGGTATATCCATTTTCTGTCGGATGAGAAAGCCTATGTGACGCAGATATGGGACTACCGTATCTTCATCATCAACCCCAAGACATACGAGATTACCGGCTATATCGAATGTCCAGACATGGACATGGAATCGGGTTCCACCGAACAAATGGTGCAATACGGCAAGTACGTCTATGTGAACTGCTGGTCGTACCAGAACCGCATCCTGAAAATCGACACGGAGACGGACAAGGTCGTGGACGAACTGACCATCGGCATACAACCTACTTCGCTGGTCATGGACAAATACAACAAGATGTGGACCATCACGGATGGCGGTTACGAGGGCAGCCCATACGGCTACGAGGCACCGTCTCTCTACCGTATAGACACCGAGACTTTCACCGTAGAGAAACAGTTCAAGTTCAAGCTGGGCGACTGGCCTTCGGAAGTCCAGCTCAACGGTACACGGGATACGCTTTACTGGATCAATAACGATATTTGGCGAATGCCGGTGGAAGCCGACCGTGTTCCCGTCCGACCTTTTCTGGAGTTTCGGGACACCAAATACTACGGCCTTACGGTCAATCCCAACAACGGGGAAGTATATGTGGCCGACGCTATTGATTACCAGCAGCAAGGTATCGTGTATCGCTATTCGCCGCAAGGCAAGCTGATCGATGAATTTTACGTGGGAATCATTCCGGGAGCTTTCTGCTGGAAATAACGAGGAAGGAGGACAAAAATGAAAAGACATCTTATTCTATTGTTCGTGGGGGTAAGCCTGCCCTTTCTGCTTGCCGCCCAGCAGAAAAATTCCGTCAGCATTACCAAAAGGGTACTACGTATTCCGGAGGTTACGGTGGTGGGCAAACGACCTATGAAGGATATAGGCGTGCAACGAACCCGTTTCGATTCCATCGCCATGAAAGAGAACATCGCCTTATCTATGGCCGATGTGCTGACATTCAACTCATCCGTTTTTGTCAAGAACTACGGACGCGCCACGTTATCCACCGTGGCTTTCCGGGGTACCTCTCCCTCGCATACCCAAGTGACGTGGAATGGTATGCGCATTAACAACCCGATGCTGGGCATGACGGATTTTTCCACCATCCCTTCTTACTTTATCGATGATGCCTCGCTGCTGCACGGAACTTCGTCGGTAAACGAAACGGGCGGCGGCTTGGGTGGTCTGGTCAGGCTCTCCACTTCTCCGGCCAACCATGAAGGGTTCGGGTTGCAGTACGTGCAGGGAGTGGGGTCGTTCAGCACGTTCGACGAGTTTCTCCGCCTGACCTACGGTAACAAACACTGGCAGTCCTCCACCCGTGTGGTATATTCCTCTTCTCCCAACGACTACAAATACCGAAACCGGGACAAGAAGGAAAACATCTATGACGAGGACAAGAACATCATCGGTTCCTATTATCCGACGGAGCGCAACCGCAGCGGGGCTTATAAGGATCTGCACATTTTGCAGGAAATTTATTATAACACGGGCGAAGGTGACAAGTTCGGGCTAAACGCCTGGTATATCAATTCCAACCGGGAACTGGCGATGCTCAGCACGGATTACGGGAACGACATGGACTTCGAGAACCGCCAAAGGGAGCAGACGTTTCGCAGCGTCCTCTCGTGGGAACGCGTGCGGGAGAAATGGAAGGTCGGTGTAAAAGGTGGCTATATACACACATGGATGGCCTATGATTACAGGCGGGACAAGGGAAACGGCGAAATGGCTTCGATGACCCGCTCGCGCAGTAAGATTAACACGTTCTACGGAAGTGCGGACGGGGATTATGCTCCTTCAGAGAAATGGCTGTTCACGGCCGGTGTTTCCGTACACCAGCATTTGGTGGAAAGCGCGGACAAAAATATCATCTCGCAGGAAGGTAACAAGGCTGTTGTCGGGTATGACAAGGGACGTGTCGAGTTTTCCGGTTCCGTTTCTGCGAAATGGCGGCCTGTCGATCGTTTTGCCGCCTCGCTTGTCCTTCGCGAGGATATGTTCGGTACGGAATGGGCCCCGGTTATCCCGGCTTTCTTCATCGACGGGGTACTGTCGAAGAAAGGCAATATCGTGGCGAAAGCATCCATCTCCCGAAACTACCGTTTCCCCACGCTGAACGATCTCTATTTTCTGCCGGGCGGTAATCCCGACCTAAAAAGCGAGCACGGCTTCACATACGACGTGGGGTTGTCGTTCTCGGTGGGGAAAGAAAATGTATATGCTTTGAGCGGTGGTATCAACTGGTTCGATTCGCACATCGACGACTGGATCATCTGGCTACCCACAACCAAGGGATTCTTCTCTCCCAGAAACCTCAAGAAGGTACATGCTTACGGGGCAGAGACCAACGCCCACCTTGATGTAATGCTCGGAAGGGAATGGAAACTGGATATGAACGGAACTTTCTCGTGGACTCCCTCGATCAACGAGAGCGAACCGATGAGTCCGGCAGACCAATCCGTCGGCAAACAGTTGCCATACGTGCCGGAGTTTTCCGCAACGGTGACCGGACGTCTGTCATGGCGGACATGGAGCCTGCTTTACAAATGGTGTTATTACAGCCAGCGTTATACCATGTCGAGTAATGACTATACTCTGACGGGCTATCTGCCCCCTTACTTCATGAATAACGTGACACTGGAAAAACAGCTCTCTTTCCGATGGGCCGATCTGTCGCTAAAGGGCAGCATCAACAACCTGTTCGATGAAGAATACCTTTCCGTATTGTCCCGTCCCATGCCGGGCATCAATTTCGAGATATTCATCGGCATAACGCCCAAGTTCGGAAAAAACAAAAATAGTAAACGATAATCTGCATCAATATGAACGCATTAAAGAATTTAAGCCTGATTTTGTTGCTTTCTCTGGCATTTACAGGCTGCCACAACAAAAGCTCAAAAATCAATGATTTCAACCTGCTGCTTTATGCTCCCGAATATGCCTCCGGCTTCGACATCAAAGGGGCGGACGGGAAGGAAAGCGTACTGATAACCGTCAGGAATCCCTGGCAGGGAGCAGACAGCGTAACCACATGGCTGTTTATCGTCCGCAACGGCGAAGAGGTTCCCGAAGGGTTTGCCGGACAGGTACTCGAAGGAGACGCCAAACGCATCGTGGCGATGTCTTCCACTCATATCGCCATGCTTGACGCGATCGGTGAAGTCCAGCGCATAACCGGCGTTTCGGGAATCGACTACATTTCCAACCCCGACATCCAAGCTCGCCGCGACAGTATTGGTGACATCGGCTATGAAGGAAACATCAACTACGAGTTGCTGCTCTCGCTCGATCCCGACCTCGTTCTGCTCTATGGGGTGAACGGCGCAAGCGCAATGGAAAGCAAACTCGAAGAACTCGACATACCGTTCATGTATGTCGGCGATTATCTTGAAGAGTCGCCTCTCGGCAAGGCCGAATGGATGGTAGTGCTTTCAGAAGTCACAGGAAAACGTGAGAAGGGTGAAAAAGCCTTTGCCGCAATCCCGGTCAGATACAACGCCTTGAAAAAGAAAGTGGCCGACAGTACCCTCGGCACTCCTTCGGTTATGCTTAATGTTCCCTATGGCGACTCGTGGTTCATGCCTTCAACCCAAAGTTATGTAGCCCGCTTGATTACTGATGCGGGAGGCCGCTATATCTACCAGAAGAACACGGGAAACGCTTCTATCCCCATTGACTTAGAAGAAGCATATCTGCTCGCGTCGGATGCGGACATGTGGCTGAACGTGGGAATGGCGAACTCCCTTGACGAATTGAAGGCATCATGTCCGAAATTCACCGATACCCGATGTTTCAAAAATGGAGAGGTGTATAACAACAACGCCCGTACCAACACAGCCGGGGGTAACGACTATTACGAGTCTGCTGTCGTGAATCCTGACATCGTGCTCCGCGACCTTGTGAAGATATTCCATCCCGAACTGGCGCAGGAAGAGTGTGTGTATTACAAGCAACTGAAATAGATGCGTTCCCGTTCGACTATATTGTCCTCCATATTGATTACGCTCACGGTCGGTCTTTTTTTACTGGACTTGGCCGTGGGAGCTGTCAACATTCCGATCCGCGATGTATGGGCAGCACTGACCGGGGGAAATTGTTCCCGTGCCACGGAAAAAATCGTACTCAACATACGCCTCATAAAAGCTATAGTGGCACTGTTGGCCGGGGCTGCCTTATCGGTCAGCGGTCTTCAGATGCAGACCCTCTTCCGTAATCCTCTTGCCGGTCCCTATGTCCTCGGTATCAGTTCCGGTGCAAGTCTCGGTGTGGCACTCGTGGTACTTGCTGGGCTCGGTTCATCAATAGGCATTGCCGGAGCTGCATGGGTGGGTGCGGCTGTCGTATTGCTCGTGATAACTGCCGTTGGACAGCGAATAAAAGACATCATGGTAATCCTGATTCTGGGTATGATGTTCTCATCGGGCGTAGGCGCTGTCGTGCAGATTTTGCAGTATATAGCCAATGACGAGTCTCTAAAAATGTTTGTGATATGGACGATGGGAGCATTAGGGGATGTGACAGCGCAACAACTTGCCATCTTTGTTCCATCAGTATTAGTCGGGTTGTTATTGGCTGTAATAACAATCAAGTCGCTTAATCTTTTGTTGTTTGGAGAAGAGTATGCCATAACGATGGGACTGAATATTCAGCGTTCACGCGGCCTATTGTTTCTCTCGACAACGCTGCTCGCCGGAACGATAACCGCTTTTTGCGGTCCGATAGGTTTCATAGGTCTCGCTATGCCTCATGTCACAAGAATGCTTTTCCAAAATAGCGATCATCGTGTCCTTCTACCCGGAACAATTCTTTCAGGAGCATCGATATTGCTTCTTTGCGACGTCATTTCCAAAATATTCACCTTGCCGATCAACGCCATTACAGCTCTATTGGGAATCCCAATCGTCGTATGGGTGGTTTTACGCAACAAATCCATCACCGCATGATAGAATTACAGCATTTTTCCATAGGTTACAAAGAGAACTCGTTGCTCCACGAGGTAAATGCCACGATAAAAAAAGGTCAACTGACAGCCCTTATCGGAAGAAACGGGACAGGAAAATCGACGTTGCTCCGCGCCATAGCCGGTCTGAACCGGTGTTATTCCGGAAAAATCATTCTCGACGGGCACGACATCGCCTGCATGAGAACCGAAGATATGGCAAAAACGCTGGCCGTCGTCACGACCGAGCGCACGCGCATCGCCAACCTGCGGTGCAAAGATGTCGTAGCCATAGGCCGTGCTCCTTATACCAACTGGATAGGCAGGATGCAAGAGGCGGATAAGGAGATAGTCATGCAATCGCTCATCTCGGTGGGAATGGAGGCTTATGCAAACCGCACGATGGATAAAATGTCGGATGGCGAATGCCAGCGTGTGATGATTGCTCGTGCATTGGCACAGGATACTCCTATCATTCTCCTTGATGAACCGACTTCCTTTCTTGACATGCCTAATCGCTACGAACTTGTGGCGTTGCTTCGTAGGCTTGTCCACGACGAGAAAAAATGTATCATGTTCTCGACACATGAACTTGACATCGCGTTGTCCATGTGCGATTCGATAGCATTGTTAGATACCCCGAATTTAAGTTGCTTGACCGCGTCTGAAATGCAGAAAAGCGGATACATTGACAGACTTTTCCAAAATGAGAACATTCGTTTTGACTCCTTATGCGGTACAATGATTTTGAAACAATGAGTACATACACTGTAGAAAATTTTACTTCAGACATCACTGTTGAAGGATATATCGCCGAATTCCGTGACGAACCACATTTTCTTGAACTTTGCAAACAATGTACCAATTACGGTAAAAGTTGGGGGTGTCCTCCATTTGATTTTGATACGGAATCGTTTCTCCGACAATACAAGTATGCACATCTTATGGCAACGAAGATAATCCCTGAAGACAAAGATATTCCGATTGAATATACACAAAAACTCATTTTACCGGAACGAATACGAATCGAGAGCGAATTATTGGATATGGAACGGAAATATGGAGGGCGTTCATTTGCCTATATAGGTAAATGTCTTCACTGCTCAGATAACGAGTGTACGCGTAACTGCGGCACACCATGCCGACACCCGGAAAAAGTGCGTCCGTCACTCGAAGCCTTCGGATTTGACATAGCCAAAACGCTTGCTGAACTTTTTAACATCGAACTTCTTTGGGGAAAGGATGGCAAATTACCTGAATATCTTGTTCTCGTAAGCGGATTTTTTCATAATGAATACGAACTTTGCAACATAGCATACTAATGATTCGGACATGAAACAAACAGACAAACTAACCACATTCGGTTCAATCTGTTTTGTGATTTCAAATGAATTATAGTTAGATATGTAAAAAGCGACGCTGGAGCTTGAAATAAGTAACGGTTTATCGGTGTATTCTCCGTTAAACCGTCCTGTTTTCGTTAAACGAAAACACAACTTGCTGTCCGCAGGAGCGGACCACATTTATCCAATAATTATTGTGTATCAGCCCATTGTATGGCTATTCTCCTGTGATTT